>JYMV01039803.1_pt1 | contig 12834 bp, 13 predicted proteins | sample 338911 | NCBI WGS metagenome assembly JYMV01 (sample SAMN03354496, study PRJNA234377) | hydrothermal vent metagenome | biome: Deep sea; feature: Hydrothermal plumes at the Eastern Lau Spreading Center, Western Pacific Ocean; material: Seawater | place: Tonga | collected 2009 | depth 2000 m m | reverse complement strand
CGCCTACCGTTAGTGCTGTAATAATTTTGAGTGTGTTCAAACTTCTGATTAAAGGCTACCGATGATGCAACTACCGTACAGCAATTAGTATCTCTCTTATATTGATTAGTTTCTTTTATGTCTTTATATAACATTAGTATTTCTCCACTTGTTGTTTTTACTTGTTGTTTTTGGTTGGCTCTTTCGAGCCTGTAAAACTATTTAGCTAATTTCTTCTACCTTTACCACTTTGCCAAAATCTGCTAGTGCTTTTTCTTCAAACTTCGCTTTTAATTCTTCATAAGTTGCTTCTGGCTTTTGCTCGATATCTTCGATAATCCAGACATAGGCTTTAGCTTCTACTTGTTGAAATGACACTAGTTCTGCATTTAAAAGCGTTTTATTAGCTGTTTTAAGTCTAATTCTTTGCTCTAGTGTATCTTTAGCCTTAAGTCCTAGCATTAGTTTTTGAGTGCTAGATAGATTGATATTATCTTGCATTGCTTTAACTTCTGCTTTAAAACTATCATCTCGAAGTTGAACATTTAACCAATTCACATATTGATTGTGCTCGTTGATGTATGTGTCTGCTATTTGTTTATTTAATTGCTCCGCTAATTCACCCTTAACTATAGCCGATTTGTGCATTTTCTTGTAATTTTCCATTTTGTTTATCCTTGTTGTTGTTATATTATGTTTATCTAATTTACAACTCTTTCTTTCTTCGTTGTATGTGCATATTATACCACACTATTTGAACCTGTCAAACTTAACTAGTACTAAATGCACTGATAAACCCTCGTTCATAATGTGGTATTTAATGTGCTATAAATCGTTATAAATCAATGACTTACAAGCCTATAGGCGTGAACGGCTCAAATCTTCGATTCTAGAGGTGTTTATATCTACCCCTAGTCATTATATGTAAAGTTAATAAAGTACATTTTGTCCTATATAATCCCATATGAAGTAGTAAAGCCTAACCATATACCCCCCTATGATTAAAAATATATAGGCTAGAATCAAGGCTAGTGTGTCAAGGTGTAAAAATGTATAAATGTGTAAAAATATATCTCTCAATTAATTGTGGATAACTTTGTGCATAACTTGTTGATAACTTTGTTGATAACTTGTGGATAACTATTGCCCTTTTCCCCTGTACCCTAGGAGATATCAACCCCATATATTATGTTAAATTGTTCCACGTGAAACACTAGGGCTTAATCAAGACCCCCTATGGGGACTCCCAGCCGTTTGTTTGTTTCCTACCCCCTCGCATTTTTCTAATATTTTTAAAAGGGTATGCTGCCTATGTCACTAGAAAGCAATTCACACTCAACCATACTTCGTAATAAACTATATTATGTTAAATAATATTAATACCCTTAAGTGATACTACTCGGAGACTGAGGGGGTTGAGTAGTATCACTTAAAAATAGTAAAGCCTTGTTAATAACTTCTAAGTACTTACAAAGTGTACCCACTAATAGTGTGAATGGTATCTAAGTCCTTACAAAGTGGACTTACTAATGGGTTTGTGTTGGTAACATAGTTACTTACTACTGTTACTCTCTCCTCCAGTAGTAGGAGGAGTGCGTACTAGTGTACATACTTAGTGTAAGTAGATTCTAATCACCTAGTTAATAACTTAGTTAATAAAGTAGTTAGTAACTTACTTCTACTTACTACTCTTAATAACTTAGTTACTAACCTATATCAGGAGGCGATTGTTTCTATACAGCGAGGAGGGGCTTACAACTTCTACTCTCTTTAACGAAGGTCATTTGGTTATGATATAGAGTCATCAAACTACAAGTAAGCCCCACTCGTTTTAAAAACCAAGTAGTTCTCGTCTATACTATAACTGTTCCCCTTCTAGAGAAATAGTCGGTAAGCCCAGTACATACATCAGTATGGCTGACTGTTTTCCAGTGACAGCGAATCGGGACTAATGAAAGTTAATTCATTATATAAGTATGCTTTTATCGTAAGTCGTTGATAGTTAAGCTAATTTAATGTGCTAAAACTGTCCATATAGTTAGTAGCTTTAACCCTACCTCCTACTCCTACTCCTTGCATAAACCTCTCTAGGTCAGCATCTAGTTGTTCCTCTTTAAATCTAGCTACTGCATCCTCAGCACTAACACCAACACTGTCTACAATAAATCCTAGAGCAATAGCTAAAGCATCTAATCTATCATCGTGTTGTAAGCTTCCTCTTTCCTTCGAGACGTGTGTTAGTTGATGGATAAGAGAATGTACTAGGTTCTTATGGTCTGATACTGCTTCCTTTACATCCCTTCTAACAAGAGAAGCATCGATAACTAGTTTATGGGAGTTAAGTAAAGGCTCTACAGTATCAATAATACGGTGTTCCTTCTGCTTATGATTCCTTACTTCTTCTATACTGACAGGATATATACTCCTAAGTACTGGTTTAAGTAGCTCAGAGAACATACCATCACCGAAGTTACTCTCAATTACCATTAACTTACATTGGTGTGTCTTAGCTATCATAGCTAGGTGAGTTAGATTCTCTGGAGTGTAACCTCCGTGAACTCCTCCTGACTCAGCTATATATATTTTTCCGTGTAGTTGCTTTATGACAGCATAACCTGTTTCATCTCTACCTCTACCTGAAGGGTCAATAGACATAAGAGCATATTCATAAGGAACATACTCACTGTCTACGTGCCCTGCTCTGAAGAAACTATCTCCAGTGAAACCTATGTTGGCTACATCGTCCATATAGGAAGAACGAGAAGAAGAATAGGAGATACTGACAGGACCTTTGTTAGTGTCCAAATCGTGTACGATTAAATCACTAGTCTTCAGAGGAAACTTATCAGCATCGCTGAGTGTTGTATCTAGTTGGTACTGTAGCCTAAACCAGCTACGTCCAATAGAAGCTTCTCTTTCCACCAAGTCTTGGTGAGTGAATCTAGTATCAGTACAATCTCCTGCCTTAACTTCTCCCTTTTCTAAAGGCGTAGTAATGTACGAGGCTAATGTGCCTTGGTACAAGTCAATATCTTCGGGATATCGAGCAGGATATACTACGGTTCTAAAACCTTTGTCCCTCATCTTGTTGTAAATAGACTCTCCTGACTGAGGAGTACCCAGCATAATAATCTGAGCCTTGTCTGTTGTTTGTAAAATAGCATCGTACTCAGCTACAGTAGCAAGTAGTTTAGCTCTCATCTGCTCAGTAGCAGAGTTCTGTAGTCCTTCTACGTCATCAGAGATAAGAATAGAAGCACGGTTACCCTGTAACTGTGATGTAATACCTAGTGACTTAACACTTGGCTGTACTGTTACTTCTGCACCTGCCACATCAAAACTCTTTACAGAGTTTCTCATATCTGAGTCAGGGATAAGGTGTCCTAGTATAGGTAAATCAAACACTAACCTTCTAATGAACTGTGCAATAGCATCAGAGTGAGGTCCTGACTGCGATACAATCAATACCTTCTCGTTAGGATTGCGAAGTAAACGCCAAGTAACATAAGCACCAGTAATATAGGTCTTACCTACACCACGGAATGCTTCAATTAGCAGTCGTCTATCACCTGTCATTAGAGTGTGAGCCATATCTAATTGAATAGGAGTAGGAGCAGGTAAGTTAATACCTTCCCATACATAATTCAAGTAGCTTCTAAAGTCGTTTACTAATGACTTCAACTCAACCTTGGTTAGTGTTCTGTTATATATACTCATAGACCCTCATATTTACGTTTATAGCTTACTTTATTACTTAGCCTACCCCAAACTGGATGACATCATCTAAAGTGCCTTCTACCCCACCTTCTCCTTTCATCTCTTCTACAAGAGACATCATAGGTTTACTCTCTACTACATCAGCAGTAATCTCATTCTGTTTAAGGAAGTTGTTTATTGCTGTAAGTTCAGCAGGGGAGATTTCCCCCTCTACTAATCTCTGTTGATAGTGAGTAGCTAGTAAATCGTGGATACTATTTAGCTTCTCTATATTTGCTTTACTCATTATTACTCCTTACTACTTTCCAGCAGCCCATTCGTTTAGTGCCTTTAAACCATCTCCAATAATAGGAGTGGTGTACAAAGGCAATCCACTGTTCATCATAATCGTACGTCCATATACTGTTTTCCAAGAGTTACTATTACCGTCAAAAGGATTCATATCTACTGCTTGTAATGCTTTAGCTATGTCATTTATCCTACTAACAGTAGGACCACCAAAGCTTTGCATAATATGACCAGCTCTGAAATCACTTCCTAGAGATTTTCCAGTCATTACCTGTGACATTGTATTAAAGGCAACACTCATAGGAGCAAGAATGGAGCTTGTATTCAACATTCTAACAGTCATATTCTGAAAACCCTCTGTAGTAGTTAAGTCATATCTTCTATCAGCTTCTTTCCTAACTCCTGTTTGTATCTGTAGCTCTTCTTTAGCAGAAGTTATTAGTCCTGTGAATAAAGCAGAGGTAACAATACCTACTACCATCGCTGCATTCCTTTCACTGTAACCTCTAAGCAATAATGCCTCGTATGCGTGTAAAGGATAACTCATAAACTGAGTCATAAGATGTAGTGGGTAGTTGTTAGGATTACTCCACCATACTGGTAAGTGTTCCTTGTTACCCATTAGGATGTTTAAGTCAGAAGCATTAGATAAACCTCTGTCAATCATCGCTCTATTCTCTTCACCTAGTTTAGTAAGGTCATAGTCCAGTAAATCTCCTTGACCTCGTGCACCACCTTCCCAGGTAAATACTTCATCCGCTTTAGCTTGAATCTCTCTTAACTTACGAACGTCAAACTGTAAGCGTGTTAGCTTTATAAGGTCAGCATTCATTACTCCTGTTGCTTCCCAATCATCGAGAGCCTTAAGCAGTCTTGGATTGTAGAACAAATCATCAAGGAATGATAAACCAACTGCATTTCTAGCAGCTGATGTGACAGTAGATAGAGGAAGAGTATTAGATACAAACTCAGTAGCCTTCGCTAGCTTCTCGTTTAACCACGAAGTTTGCATATAACCTTCTTCAAGGTCATTAGCTATCCTCGATACTAACGAGTGGTTTGTTTTATCAAAGCCGTGTACAGCTAATTGTATCTTTGCCATAGCTGCGTTCAATGATTCTTCTTCTCTATATATTTTTTTAAAGTCTTTAAGTGATTGTTTAATAGACCTCATACCAACTCTGAAACCAGCCATCACGATAGGAAGAGCCATCTCTCCCATAGCAGCAGTAGCTGCAAAGCCACCACCAATAGTGGCAAAGTTTAAGTCCATCACACCCTTCTTCATCATCTGACCCCAAGCAGGTATATCAGACTTCATCTGAGTACCCCAAAGCAATCTAACATTACGCTCGAAGTACTCACCCATTGTTTTAGCGTGCTTAGCATCACCTGTTTCTTCTAGTACTCTTTCTCTTAATTGCTTAGCTACTTGTTTTAATTCTTCTTCCGTGTGGAAACCAAGTGCTTTATGAGTACCTACTCTACCTGATACACGATATGCCATCTTAGATAGAACATCACCTGCATTACGGTTAAGTAATTGAAGTACATCAGCTTCGTTTACCTCAATAGAACGCCTCTTAAGTGAGTTACTGTGTCCTAACCAATCGTCACCAGTAACACTATCGAATAGTGCATTAGCTCTCTTCTCAGATTCAGCTACACTCATATCAAATGTCTTACGCTCAGCTCTTAATGACTTCAGTTCCTTACGGATAGAGTCTCTTGTCTTGCGTTCTGCAGTACCTGCCTTGGTTTTCTTGGGTAGCTTGTTTCTAATATTAATCTTATCAGCAATCAGACGGTCTATTTCTATAAGTCTCTTAACGCCTTCTCGTGCTTTAAAATCACGTAACGCCTTACTGACCTGTTTAACTACAGCGGTTCTACCAAGCTCATCAAAGACTCGACCATTCCACTCACGGTGGAGATAGTTCTTACGAGTAGGCATACCTACGTCATCCATAGCTGTACCAGTCTTCTTAATAGCTCTCTCGAACGCATCTACTGCTTTACCTAGAGGTCCATCAACTACTTCTCCTCTTAATCTCTTAGCCATACCGTCATAGACAAGTTCATTGAACTTACCTTCATTCATCTGTGAGAACTCTTTACGATAAACTTCTTTAATGAAACCTTGTTCTTTATTAATCGCTGATTGAACAGTACGTGATACGTGTTGAGCTGTGTCTCCTAAGTAAGTAGCTCCTACTTCTACACCTGATGCACCACTTACTTGTAATCTAGATGCTACCTGACGTGCTGAATTACTAGAAGAGCTATACATACTTCCTAAGAGTGAGTAGCTAAAGCTAGAACCCTCTGGAATAGTACCTTCAAAGATAGTTAGATTACCATCTTTATCAATAATCTTTATATCATTACTTAAGTTCAACGTGTGCCCAGGAGGAATAATCGTACCTTCTTCAGGCATTACTAATCCTTTAGGTTGTATATCTCCTATCCTTCTACCGAAGACACCATAAGCAGCACCACCAAACAAGGCTGAGAACGCTGTTACGTTAGCTTTCATTTCCTCATTAACTAAACCCGAGCGACTCTGACGTAAATCTTCATCAACCCAACCAGTTAAACCCGAAGCAGTTGAACCAACCGCAACTCTACCTAAGGCACTGAAACCACCACTCCAAGCAGCTAGTGCCATCTCAGGTGCATTTATAGGGTTCGTTACGAAAGCAGGTACTGCAGCCACGAAGTTAAGTAGTCCGTGGTTAGCACTTAGTACTTCTTGTGTCGACCTGTCCCAAAGTGCTCTTGATACTAAATTATCATAAGCCTCCTGAGAGTTTAACTTACCATCCTCCAAAGCTTGAGATATAGACATAAAGTTAAGACCGTCTTTCTCCCATTGTGCAATATCTGGTACTTTCCAATCGGGGTCTACTTTAAATTCCATTTCGTGTAGCACGTTACCACCTGCATCCTGAGCTTGTGCCCAATCAGCAAAAGGATTCATCTGTGACCACGTAGCCTTCCAGGTGCTTATGTCTGGGTACTTATTTTCTATATCAGCTTTACGCTGGTTCTCTTTAGCAGAGGCATCTGAATAAAAATACATTATTACTCCTTAAATCATTTTCGGTTCTTCTTATTACCTATAGCAATATCTAATTCTTCTTGAGGTGTTCCTAAGGGGCGTGTATCTCCTGAGCCTACTCCTTGCTCCCAGTAATCAACAGCACCATCCCATAACGACTGCTTTCCCATTACCGTTTGTATTAACTGATAAGGTATATTAATAGCACGAGCCATATAATTATTTAAGTCGGGGTGTATTCCTCTATCGACAAAATGATTAACAACAGTAGATGCTCCAGCTTTACCTTTAATAAAGTTGAAGTCCTCTTCATCTATTAGTCCTTCCTTAAGAGCCTTAGCAAAGGGAGTTTTATATTCATAGTACTTATCCCACGCTTTCTGCTCACCTTCTGTTCTAATATCATTAGGTCCATAATTCTGTAAGCCTTTGATTACTCCGTAGAATAAACCTCTCTTACCAGGGGATTCTGTCCCTAGAATTTCACCTCTAGCTATATCAGTTTCAATGAAGTCGTTTATATCTTCACCTACTTGCCAAGGCATCTTAAAACCCCCACTTGTATTTAACGCCTGACCCTTTGATGATTAAGCCTCCTCCTGCTTTGTCAGCTCGACCTTCATTAAAGAATACACCGTTCTTTCGCTCCCATTCTTTACCTAGTTGTCCTAGCTTACAAGCATTTAATGCTATGCCTGTCTTACCAGAGCAAGGGTCATTAACATCTTGTATTTGGGTAGCATCTAAATCAACAATACCCTTAGACCCTGCCTCAGAATCAATCTGTTCCAGTGTGTAAGCGGATTCTGAATCCATAACATCTAAATCTAAATCTAGGCTATCAAAGTCAATATTAATAGGCTTATCAGCCTGTGTGTTTTGATTATGTCCTGCCATACTACCTCCTATAAGTCTTTCCACCATTCTTTTATACTATCTACTATACCTTCACCTGATACACCTTCATAGATGTTAGGAATAGGTTGACTGTTTCTTTCCTTCTTCTTTGCATTGAAATCATCTACAGCGGTTGCTTTAGTTTTCTCTCTAACACCTTGAGCTTGCTTTAAAGAAGATAAGTGAGTATCGAAGTTGCCCATAGCGTGTCTAAGCTCATCATCAGATATAGTAATACCTACGTGAGGTGCTTTACCTCCAATAATAGGAACACCATCAAGCCATTCTTGAGTAGTTAGTTCTATCTTCCACTCATTCTGACCATATCTTCTAATCTTTATAGGTTGGAAGTCATCGGTTAGACCTTCACCGTAGTTAAGAGTGAAGTAATCCGTCTGTTTTCCGAACTTACCTCTTGCATATGACCTAGATTCTAATTCCATTCCTAAAGCGGTAACAATATTCTCTGTTAGAGCTGTAGAACTATTAGCAAACATATGATGAAGCATACCTTGAGTATAGCCTGTCTGTGTTGCATCCTTTGCGTTGATTTGTTTCCAAGCACCACTCTTAGGTACAAACACTCTACCACCAAATACATTCCAACCGAATAGTTCAAAGTCAGTAATAGCGTGCTGCTCTCCTGAATCCATACCTGCTCTAGGAGAACTTGCCTTATGGCTCATACCTTCACCGTAAACATCAAAGAAGTCCTCTGTAGCGAAACCAATATCGTGATAATCGAAATCCATAGCGAATTTAACAATATCAGATACTTCCTTAGGACCTGCCCAAGGCATATGCTCTCTAGCACTAGCAGTATATTCAAGTTTCACTTCACTATAACTGTCTGCACCAAACTTATTCTTGTAGTCTTCTTGTGTTACTTCAGGAAGATTACCTCTAGATAGTTCAAGGATATGCTCTGGTAGGATTCCAACTCTGTAAGCCTTCATCGCCAGTTCAAAATTAGCACCACTTGCTTTTAATAGTAATTCTCTAGTAGCACTTCCAGTATCAGAACTCCATAATGTATTAGACATCTCACTTAATATCTGCATTGCATTTGAAGGGTCGGTCTCGTCTAGAGCACCTTTCCATCTAGCAGCAAAACCATTAGCGATAGGAGTTAACGTCTTAGCTTGATAGTCAGGATTCTTAAGTAAGAAATCAGATAGTAACTTAGCAGCTTGTTGTCTAACAACAGGGTCAGGGTCAGACATTGATATGCTGAACCAATTAGCGGTCATATTAATAAGACCTTTAGTTACATTCTCCTTTAACTTCTCATCCTCAGAATCTACTCCTGTGAGTGCTGAATCTAACATAGCAGATACAGTGCCTTGACCTAATGCAATACTGCCTAAGATATCTTGCTTATATTTAATACCTTTAATTTTAGCAGTAGCGTTGAGTACAGATTTAAAGAGAGCCTTACCTTCAGTTGTATTTAATCCTGAGATAGCTCCTACTCCATCCGTTCCTTCTTGGGTTAGTGCTTCTCTAACTAGAGCATCAAAAGCAGATTTAGGCTCATCAACTCCTAGGTCATTCATTCTAGCTTCAATGACATCTGCCATTGTATATTCAGTTGTAGAATCGAAAGGGTCGTTATCCTCTAACCAGTCATTTAAAGACTTACCTGATTTAATAATCTCGGCATTTATATCACGTAATACATCTCCAGCAAGTGCGTTATATGTATTAAGAGTAGTTTCAAAGTTAACAGCTGCATCTGCTAGGTGACCTGCCTTAGCCTTAGCCCAAATACCAGATATCTCACTATCACTAAAATAGGTCTTAAGGTCTTCTTGTACTTCGGAGTAACTATAGTTCCAGTCCTTTACGTTCGCATAGGCTTCTTGTGTAACTTGAGTTCGCTTAGCACCTCTAGATGCTGTTTGAGCACCCAATGCCATAGAGTTATACTTACCCTGAATAGCTCCTAGGAAAGTTTCCTTATACATACGAGATAAAGAATCATCAGACTCACCAGTATCTAGTGCACTTACTGCGTTCTCCATCTCCTTCATTAGGAAGTAAGGCATATCATCGAAGTCGACACCTTGCTCTTCTGCTCTTGCTTCAGTATCAGTAATATAATTAGTTGCTGATGCTAACCCTTGAGTCTTATGTTCTCTTAATTTCTGTTGGTAGCTGTCTGTAGCGTGGTATATATTAACGCCAGCTTTAGCAGCATTGAGGAATTTACCTGCCCAATCTACATCCCTACCACCAGTATTAACAAATCCTGCATCTACAAATCGTGATGTAGACTCTTCAATATCACCTAGATTTGCTTCCACAGCCTCAGCTGCTTTAATTGCTTGTCTTTGTTCCTTCATATTTATTCCTTTAAGTTATTTACCAAGACTGCCCTATAGAATATCCTTGAGCACCTGCCATTACTGCATCAAGTGCCCCTTCTAAGGCACTCTTCTTCTTCGATTGTGCTTGATTTATTCCACTACGAGCTTGGTTAAACTTAGCCTCAGCTTGTTTACCATAATCTCTTAAAGCACCTTCGCCTTTAGATACCATTGTTCCTTCTGTAAATGCCTTCTGCTGTATGAAATTACTATAAGCATATAACGCACTTGCACCAGCAGTATTAGAAGTAGCTCTCTTAGATACGTGCTTAGCCATCTCTCGAGCACTCTTAATTTCATTCTTAGTGAGTGACACACCTACTGTCTGTTTAGACTCCCCCATTAGGTTCTGTAGATTTATATAAGAGGATTTAGTGTCACCTACTATTTGTAACTGTTGTCTTAGAGCATTCTTATTTGATGCTCTTGTGCCCATAATGCTAGAGATTGCTCCCATTGCTGCCATTGCCCACATAATTTACTCCTTATAACAATATAAACCGTCATACCCCTTAACAGGAGTAGCGTGGTTTCTAAAATATTCAAACTTCTTTAACATAAAGTAACAAGTCGGACCAAACACCTCTTGGTGTTCTCTCCATAACTTAAAGAGTGTTCTTCTATTACCTTCTGCGTGAACTAGGTATTTGCCCTTAAGCCCTATTAGGGGATAAGCCTCAGCCACTACAAAGTAGCTAGTACCTTCGATAATTAATTCAGTCTCCAGTCTCATACTATCTCTTAGCCATTGAATTACCGAAGTAAAAACCAACAATAGCCATTATAGAATGAGGTAAGTAGTCTGGTGTCACCATACCCTCTAGAGTTACATACTCAGTAACTGTAGTAGTGAAGTCAAAGAATAGAAACTTAAATCCTTCCGTAACTTCTACAGGTACTACCGTAGGCATATCCAATAGCGGTGCTAAAAGTATGATATACGCCATACCTAAGAATGCTATTGTAATAACTCTACGCATCCAAGAGGCGTTAGGGTTCTGATAAGCTCTTGCTATATTAATAGAACCAGCGTGTGCTTGTCTCTCAGCTGCAATATCTGCTTGAGAATCTGATTTCATCCTAATATAAGCACCCCCAATAGTACTTATAAGCATTGTAATTAATTCTAATGGTAGTCCAAACATAGACTCTCCTATATTATTAGCCAGTTAACTGGTAAATTCCAAGGGTCGGGTAGGTATATTAGTACCCTACCATCAGTTAATTCAACCCACATCACTTTTTAAATAGTAGCTTCTCGTTCTTCTTCTGCTGTGCTACATTCTTTCTAACAAAAGCATCGTGAGCCTTCTTAGCTTTGTTCGCTTTAGCTTTAGCCTTGTTATAGGACTTAACTGATTTATATACTTTACTGCCTATTTTTAGTAAAGCTATTGCTACTGGTATTGCCATTATTAACCTCTTTCTTTATGAAATAAATCAAATAACTTATCTAGCTTATCATCAATACGCTCGAACATAGCATTGTGAGATTCATCTATATGTTGTATTCGTTCCTTTACATTAGCCAGCTCTGAGTTTTGAACAGCTACCCTTGTCTCTATATCGCCAATATAAGATACCATACCTACTACTAAGACGACTGTAGTGGCTAGGTGAGATATATTGACAGTCTTCGACAGATTCCTTATGGTTTAGGGTGTGCTTCCTTAACTGCTTGAATAGTTTTCTTCCAACCAGCTACACCATTATGAAAGATATCATCTAACTGGTCTACCATAGGTGGATAAGCTACTGCTCTGTCACGACTGTATTGAGCGTTGTCATATTCAGCTTGTAAGCGAGTTACTTCAGCTGTGATTAATGCTTCGTCTAGGACTACTACATTATTATCATTATCCCAAGCTTCTACATCACCGTTAATAGTAACAACTGTTGAGTGTGTATTTCTAATTGCTAAGTCTCTCATATTATGCTCCTATTTCCATTACTGTGATTGTTGATGCAAAAGTACCACAACCTGAACAAGTACCTCTATTAATGTAACCTGTTCCGCCACTATTACCTATCCTATACTTTACTTTATATGTCTTTGCACTTGTGGTGTTTGGCGAATCTAGATAATTAATACTACCCGTGCTTCCAATATCCGCACTATAATTGGCAGCATCTGGTGAAAATATATTAGTTAAATGGGTCGTATCTCTGTGCAGTGCGAAAGAGATGGCTGTGTTATAAGTGTTATGTGAAGTGCCTCCACCAATAGAAGCTATAATTAGAATTTTACTATTAGCTTGGGTAGGGGTAATTGTAACTGCCACCCCTGTATCAACATATGTTGTGCTTGTTGTTGAACCTTGTGTTGAGGTATTAGATGAAACAACCTGTAACACCTTACCACCTACATCAGCACCCCAAGCAGCGTTGTTACTAGAGTCCTTCTTGATTATTTGTCCTACTGAGCCGCCACTAGGTAGCGTAGCAATATCACCACTACCTATAATAGAAGAACCACCTACTGTTTTAAGGCTACTTACTAATGGAATGTTTCCACTCGCAGTA
>JYMV01018381.1_pt1 | contig 12837 bp, 11 predicted proteins | sample 338911 | NCBI WGS metagenome assembly JYMV01 (sample SAMN03354496, study PRJNA234377) | hydrothermal vent metagenome | biome: Deep sea; feature: Hydrothermal plumes at the Eastern Lau Spreading Center, Western Pacific Ocean; material: Seawater | place: Tonga | collected 2009 | depth 2000 m m | reverse complement strand
TTGGTGGTACCAATTCAACGTTAGTTTTTGAAAAATTAAATTAAAAAAATATGTCACTATTAAAAGGAAAAAAAGGATTAATAATGGGAGTAGCCAATGACAGGTCTATTGCTTGGGGTATTGCAAAAAAATTATCAGAACACGGTGCGGAATTGGCTTTTACTTATTTGGGAGATACATTAAAAAAAAGAGTAGTTCCTTTGGCCCAATCGCTAAAATCTTATTTTACTCTAAGCTGCGATGTAGAAAAAAAAGAAGATATAGTAAGAACATTTGACAATATAAAAAATAAATGGAGAAATTTAGATTTTGTTGTTCATGCAATTGCTTTCTCTGATAGATCTGAGCTTTCAGGGGAATATATTAATACATCAAGAGAGAATTTTTTAAAAAGTATGCTCATTTCCTGTTTTTCGTTTACAGAAGTGGCGAAAGAAGCATTAAAAATCATGAGTAAGGGATCAAGTATGTTAACGTTAACTTATGAGTCTTCTAAAGTAATTCCTAATTATAATGTTATGGGAATTTGTAAAGCAGCTTTGGAATCTAGTGTAAAATATCTTGCAAGAGATTTGGGTACAAAAGGAATAAGAGTAAATGCAATTAGCGCTGGCCCAATTAAAACATTGGCAGCATCTGCAATAGGTGATGCAAAATTTTTATATAAATGGAATGAGGATCATTCTCTTCTAAAAAGAAACGTTGATATTAATGATATTGGTGGATCAGCCTTATATTTGTTAAGTGACTTGGCTGCTGCCGTAACTGGAGAAATACATTACGTTGATGCAGGATATAATAAAGTTGGGATGCCCAATCCAAAAAATATGACTTAACTAGCTTCTTTTATTGAAAGTTTAACTTTACCTCTATCAAAGCCTATAACTTTAACAGAAACTTCATCTCCCTCTTTTACAACATCGGTAACTTTAGCAACTCTTTTTCCTGCAAGTTGTGAAATGTGAACTAAACCGTCTTGCTTGCCTAAAAAATTTACAAAAGCTCCAAACTCCATTATCTTAACAACTTTACCTTTATATATTTTTCCCATTTCAGGTTTTGCAATTATATTTTTTACCATTTCCATTGCTTTTTTTCTCGATTTTTCATCTGGTGCTGCAATGGTAACTTCTCCTGTGTCTTTAATATCTACCTTGGCTCCAGATAATTCAACAATTTCTCTAATCGTAGCTCCACCTTTACCTATAACTGCAGCTATATCTTTTTTATCAACTTTTACAGTTTCAATTTTAGGAGTGTATTTAGACATCTCTTTTCTTGATGATTTAATTGCCTTATTCATTTCAGCTAAAATATGCGTTCTTCCATCTTTAGCTTGATTTAATGCCTGTTCCATAATTTCAAAAGTTATTCCAGTTATTTTTATGTCCATTTGTAATGATGTAATCCCATCTTTTGTACCTGCGACTTTAAAATCCATATCTCCTAAATGGTCCTCGTCACCTAAAATATCAGATAAAACTGAAAATTCTTTTTTCTCTTTTATTAAGCCCATTGCTATTCCGGCAACTGGCTCAGCTATTGGAACAGCCGCATCCATAAGTGCTAAAGATGCTCCACAAACGGTGGCCATTGATGAAGAGCCGTTAGACTCTGTTATCTCTGAAACAATTCTTAAAGTGTAAGGAAATTTTTCTTTTTCAGGTAGTAATGAATTTAAAGCTCTCCATGCTAACTTTCCATGGCCTACCTCTCTTCTACCTGTACCTATTCTCCCTGTTTCACCAACTGAAAATGGAGGAAAATTGTAATGTAACATAAATCTTACTCTTTTCTTCCAAACTTTCAATTCGTTGTTCATCTTCTGTCGTTCCCAAGGTTGTAGTAACTAAAGCTTGTGTTTCTCCTCTAGTAAACAAAGCAGAACCATGAGTCCTAGGCAATACTCCAACTTCACACTTAATAGGTCTCACATCTGACAATCCTCTTCCGTCAATTCTTTTTTTACTTTTAAGTATCTTTGTTCTTACTATATCTTTTTCTAAATTTTTTAATTGCAAGGATATTTCAAGCTCCGAATAAGTATCATCTCCTTCGAATAAGGATTTACATTTTTCGGACGCTAAATTAACTAATTCTGATCTTTTCTTTTTGTCTTTTTCAGAAAAAGCTTTTTCTAAATCTTTTGTTAGTTCTTTTGAAATTTTATTTTTTAATTTGCTATAATCTTTTTCTTCTATCTTCCACGCTTCGTTTGAACTTTTTTTAGCTAGAGATTCTATCGCTTTTATTACTGGAATAAATTTTTCGTGTCCAAATTTAATTGCATCTAACATCTGTTTTTCGGTTAAACTTGATGCTTCAGATTCAACCATTAATACTGCATCTTTTGTGCCAGCAACAACTAAATCTAATTTGGACTCTTTTAACTCTTCTTTAGATGGATTTAATACATAATTGTTATTTATATAACCTACTCTTGAAGCAGCTATAGGTCCTTGAAAAGGTAAGCCCGAAATTGCTAAAGCAGCTGACGATGCGATAATTGACAATATATCTGCCTCGTTTTCATTATCGTACGAAAGTACTGTTGGTAAAATTTGTACTTCATTTCTAAAATTTTCTGGAAATAATGGACGAATCGGTCGATCAATTAATCTTGAAATCAAAGTTTCAGATTCAGTTGGCCTTGCTTCTCTCTTAAAATAACCTCCTGGTATTTTGCCAGCTGCATAATATTTTTCTTGATAATTTACTTGTAGTGGAAAATAATCAGTTTCTGGATCAACTTTTTTTGCACCCACAACCGTTGAAATAACAACGGTTTCTCCACAAGTTGCAATTATGGCCCCGTCTGCTTGGCGGGCTATCTTGCCAGTTTCCAAAGTTAATTTTTTTCTACCTAGTTCTATTTCTTCTTTAAATACTTTAAACATTTATTTTCTTAGTTTTAATTTTGTTAATATATTTTTATATGACTCAGAGTTGTTGCTTTTGAGATATTCTAATAGGCGCTTTCTTCGGTTGACTGCATATAATAAGCCCCTCGTCGAATGTTTATCATTTTTATTTTTTTTAAAATGATTAGTTAAATTATTTATTTTTTCACTTAATAAACCAATTTGAACTTCGGATGAACCTACATCTTTTGAATTAAGTTTCAAAGAGTCAATTATCTTTTTATTTTTTTTCTGCATAATTATTTATTTTTTTGTATTAATTTTTCTATTTTTTCAGCATAATCAAACGATTTATCACCAACAAAAGAAACTTTTGGCAAAAACTTCATATCAATCTTTTTTGACAGAGCTTTTCTAATAAGATGGGAAAATTCAGTTAATATGTTAACTGCATGTTCTGTATCTTTTCCGCCCAATGGTATGACATACACTCTAGCATTTTTAAGATCTGGACTCATCCTGACTTCAGTAACCGTAATACTTTTTGTTTCTAAAATTGGTACTTTTGCCTCATCTTTTAAAAAAATTTGTCCCAAGGACTGTTTTATTAATTCTCCTACTCTTAATTGTCTTTGTGAAAAGGGAGCATTATCGTTTCGCCTAATCATTAAATTCTTCTTTCTGTCTCTATAATCTTATAAACTTCGATTACATCTTTTTCTTTAAAATCGGCAAAATTTTTGAGGGTTATACCACATTCAAGACCTGCCGTTACTTGTTTTGCGGCATTTTTTTCCCTAAAAATACTATTTACTGCACCTGTATATAATACATTTCCATCTCTTATCAACCTGGCATTTAAATTATTTACTATTTCTCCTTCTATAACTTTTGATCCGGCTACTTTGCCAACTTTCGAAACCGTAAAAATTGTCTGCACTTCTGCAGAACCTACCGCTTGTTCTTTTACATCTGGTTTTAGTAAACCTGATAATGAGTCATTTATAAAATCTAAAACCTCATAAATTATATTAAAAAATTTTATTGTTATTTTATGAGTTTCAGCCAATTTCTTTGCTTCTTTATTTGGTCTCACATTAAAACCTATAAGAATAGCATTAGAAGCTCTTGCAAGAGTTACATCTGTTTCAGTAATTACACCAATATTAGATAAAATTATTTTTGGAGTAACTTCTGGATGCTTGATTTTCTCAATGGCATTTTTTAGTGCTTCGCTAGAACCATGTACATCAGATTTAATAATTATAGACAGTTCTTCAGGTGTAGCGGTGTCGTCAAATGCAGATTCTTTATTTGCTGAAATTAGTGGTGCCTGTTTTGATTTCAAGTCTTTAATTCTATATTCATTTATTTCCTTTGCTTTCTCTTCAGAATCCACCACTATAAAATCATCACCAGCAAATGCAGAATTATTCATACCCAAAATCTCTACTGGAGTTGATGGTAATGCTGAATCAATATTTTGTCCTTGATCATTTATCATTGCCCTTATTTTTCCCCAAGTGTTTCCGCTAACAAAATAATTCCCTTTCTCTAAATTACCACTTATTATCAAAACTGTAGACACTGATCCTTTACCTTTATCTATTCTAGATTCTAGTATAACCCCTGTTGCAGAGCCTTCGAAACTTGCTGTTAGATCAAGAAGGTCTGATTGAAGAGTAATATTTTCCTTAAGTTTATCTAAATTTTTTTTGGTAATCGCTGAAACCTCAGCAAACAATGTGTCTCCACTTAATTCTTCTGCAATTAACTCATATTGCAAAAGTTCATTTTTTATTTTTTGTGGATCAGCTGCAGGTAAATCACATTTGTTTATTGCAACAATAATTGGCACTTTTGCCGCTTTTGCGTGTTTTATTGCTTCTATTGTTTGAGGTTTAACTCCATCATCAGCTGCCACAACAAGAACAACGATGTCTGTCACTTTTGATCCTCTTGCTCTCATTTCAGTAAAAGCTGCATGGCCTGGTGTATCAATAAATGTAATACTTTTTCCTTTTTCTGTTTTTACTCTATAAGCCCCTATGTGTTGAGTTATTCCTCCATGTTCCTGTGCAACAATGTTCGTGTTTCTTAAAGCGTCCAGTAATGATGTTTTTCCATGATCAACATGACCCATAACAGTTACAATTGGAGGTCTTGATTTTAAATTTTTGTTATCTTTTTTTTCGGGTTTTAAAATATTTAAATCTGGTTTTTTTTCCCTAATAGGTATATTTCCAAATTCTTTTACAAGATATTCCGCTGTATCAGCATCAATAGTATGATTTATAGTTGCAACAACACCCATACCCAAAAGATGTTTGATTATATTACTAGCCTGCATAGCCATTCTATTTGAAAGTTCTTGTATAGTAATCTTGCCAGGAATATTGACTTCATGAACAATTTTTTTAGTTTCAATCTTTGCTTTTTCAGAATCTTGGTTTTTCTTTTCTTTAAGTCTGGCACGTCTTACCGATGCTAAACTTCTCTCTCTTCCATCCAAAACTTCATCATCTAAAGCTTTTGATAAAGTAAGTTTTTGTTCTCTTTTTGAAGTAAACCCTTTGTCTTTTCCTAAACTGCTCTTTTTTGGTTGTAAACTATCTTCTTTTAAATTTTTAAATCTATTCGTGGCTCTTTCTTCAGCCATCTTTCTAATATCAACATTTCTGTTTATTCGTGTTTTTTTTGGAATGAAATTAGCAGTTGATTTAGATTTGTTAAAGTTATTATCTCGCGATTGAAATTTCTTTTCTCCCCATCTTCTTGGAGCTTTTTTTTCTATAAGAACCGATGTTTTTTGCCTACTTTTTACATAATTCGGAACATTATGTAGTGTTTTTGATGAAACACTTAAAGTAAGTTTTTTTTTCTTTATTTTTTTTTCTTCCATAAAAAAGATTTTCTTTATTTAAATACAATATTTCTAGCGTTAATAATTAAATTATCCGCTTCATTATTCGTCAAAGCAAACTCCTCAAGATATCCTTCAATTTTATATCTGATGCCTTTTTTTTCATCATAACCACCTATCAATTCATCAGTAGAAAGGTCTGCAAAATCCTTCAAAGTTTTAATTTTTTTTTCACCTAATGTTAATAACATTCCTGGTGTAAGCCCCTTGTGATTTATCAAATCATCATTAACGCCAAGATCTTTTAATTTTTTTTCAATATTTTCTTTTTCTTTAACAAGATATTCCGCTGCTCTTTCTTTTAATTCATTGGCTGTGTTTTGGTCTACACCTTCAATTTTTATAATCTCATCTAGAGATGCTTGAGAAATTTCTTTAACTGAAGAAAATCCTTCGGCAACCAAAAGTTGTCCTAAAGTTTCATCTACCTCTAAATTTTTTACAAAAATTTCAGTTTTTTCTTTGAATTCTAATTGTCTTTTATCAGACTCTTCCTTTTCAGTTAATATATCTATTTCGAAATCAATTAATTTTGATGCCAATCTAACATTTTGTCCTCTTCTTCCTATTGCTTTACTTAAATTTTCTTCAGTTAAAATAACTTCTATTTTTCTATTTTGATCGTCAATTATTACTTTTTGAATTTCAGCAGGCGCCAAAGCACTTACAACAAGAGATGCCACATCTTCTGACCAATGAACTATATCTATTTTTTCTCCTGAAAGCTCGTTCACTACCGATTGGACTCTACTTCCCCTCATACCAACGCATGCTCCAACGGGATCAATAGAAGAATCTTTTGAGTGAACGCAAATTTTTGCTCTACTGCCTGGGTCTCTAGCGGACGATTTAATTTCGATGATTCCATCATAAATTTCAGGAACTTCTTGAAAAAATAATTTTTCCATAAATTTTGGACTAGCTCTAGATAAAAATATTTGTTGGCCCTTATTTTCTCTAATTACGTCATAACAATAAGCTTTGATTCTATCTCCAGTCTTTAGAACTTCTCTAGGTATAAGCTCTTCTTTTTTAATAATAGATTCAGCTCTATTTAGATCTACAATTACATTTCCATATTCTAATCTTTTTACCATACCACTTAAAATTTCATCCTTTTTACCAATAAAGTCATTATATTGCCTTTCTTTTTCAGCAGAGCGCACACTTTGAGTTATCACCTGCCTGGCTGTTTGAGCAGCAATTCTTCCTAAATCTATAGGGGGTAATTGTTCAAATATTTCATCTCCGACTTTAATGTTTTCTTTATTTTGTATTTTTTTTGCATGCTCCAATGAAATTTCAGTATCCAAATTTTCTGGTGACTCCACAATTGTTAATACCTTGTGCAAACTTATATTCCCATTTTCTCTGTCGATTTTAGCTCGTATGTCATTTTCTGATCCAAACTTTGTTTTAGCTGCCTTTTGTATTGCTAACTCCATTGAGCTTAGTATAATTTCTGCATCAATAGATTTTTCTGCGGCAACAGCTTCAGCTATTCTTAAAAGTTCTACTTTATCAGATCTTTGGTTCAACATAATTGAATTCCGTTTCCTCTAAAAAAAAATGGGCAAAAGCCCATTTTGGATTTTCCAGGTAACTTAAGGTTTATTTAATTTATATTTTAACTTTTTTCAAGGCCTACTTTTTGAAAATTGTAGTTTTATCAATTTTTTCCCAAGAAAAGGAACCATTTAATCCTGGTTTTCTACCAAAATGACCGTAGGTTGCAGTACATTCATATATAGGTTTATTTAAAGACAACATTTCTCTTATACCTCTAGGGCTTAAATCAAAATTATCTTTTATTAAATTTGTCACATGTTTTGACTTTTCATCATCACCGTCAAAAAGATCAACATAGATTGATAAAGGTTTAGAAACACCAATAGCATAAGCTAATTGAATTAAACATTTATTTGCAATTTTTGAGGCAACTACATTTTTTGCAATATATCTTGCGGCATAAGCAGCCGATCTATCAACTTTACTTGGATCCTTGCCAGAAAAGGCTCCTCCTCCATGAGGCGCGGCTCCACCGTAAGTATCAACAACAATCTTTCTTCCCGTTAAACCTGAGTCCCCATCGGGTCCTCCAATTATAAACTGACCTGTCGGATTCACATAAAACTCCTCTTCCTTTAATCCTGATAGCAATTCTTTTGGAATTGATTTTTCTAAATATGGACGGACTATTTCTTTTACTTGAGATTGATTAACTTCCGGTGAATGCTGAGTAGAAATTACAACAGACGTTACTTTTGTTGGTATTCCATTTTCATACATCATTGTAACTTGACTTTTTGAATCTGGTTCTAACTTATCTGCCTTACCATTTTTTCTATCTGCAGCCATTAATTTTAATATTTTGTGAGAATAATAAATTGGTGCTGGCATTAAAACTTCAGTTTCATCACATGCGTAGCCAAACATCATTCCTTGATCACCGGCCCCCTCATCTTTTTTATTACCTTTCGAATCCACCCCCATGGCAATATCTGTAGATTGAGAGTGCAAATGAACATCTATACTACAATTTTTCCAGTGAAATCCTTTTTGTTCATATCCTATATCTTTAATACAATTACGAACTTTATTTATTAAATCATCTCTCCTAATTGCTGGTCCCCTTGTTTCTCCAACCAAAATAACTTTGTTTGTAGTTGTTAAAGTTTCACATGCTACTCTGGAAAAAGGTTCTTTTGCTAGATAGGTATCCACAACCATGTCTGATATACGGTCACAAATCTTATCTGGATGACCTTCTGAAACAGATTCGCTAGTAAATAAATACGATTTTTTACTCATTAGATTTTAAGTTTTTTAAAAATTAAAGTTAGAAATATATACAATAAAATTATTAAAAAAAATATTTTATTTCCATGATTTGAAAATAAAGTAGGTTGATTAAAGTAGGGAAAATTTAATTCAATATTACCTGACTCTCCCGTATTAAGTGATTTAAGCACTTTACCATTTGGATTAATAAAAGCAGAAATTCCCTTATTGGCAGATCTTGCAATAAAAACTCCTTCTTCGATTGATCGATAAATTGCTTTTGTAAAGTGTTGCTGTGGACCTATTGATTGACCAAACCAAGCATCTTCGGAAATATTAACTACTAGATCAGGAAGTTGATTTGCTTTTTTTATTTTAGCTGGATAAATTATTTCATAACAAATTAGTGGAAGAATCAATTTTTCATTAAACTGACTACCAAGATTTATCATCATTCTTTCGTCTCCGGAAGAAAATGAACTATATCCTGGAGTTATTTTTTTTAATCCAAATTTAGATAAAGTTTTTTCAAAAGGTAAAAATTCACCAAAAGGAACAAGATTAATTTTATTATATAATGATAAAATTTCTAATTTATAGTTTAAGACCGCTAAACTGTTAAAATATTTTTGATCATCTATGTTATTAATGCTAGTAAAATTATTTATTCCTAAAATTATTAAATGATTTTCAGAAAATTTATCTTTAAATAAATTTCGATACTTTTTTATATCTTCTAAATAAGATTGATAAAATATCCCTTCTGGCCAAATAAACAAAGTTTTTTTATCTTTCTTCGGATCACTAATTTTAATAAGTCGTTTAATTTGAAATTCTTCACTTTGATTATTATAATCTTTAAGTGAAAAATTAGGTGAAATTATCTTAACATTGATTTCTTTATCAAATTTATAATTGCTGTTGTTAAGTTTAAACTTTCCGTATGAATAATTTCCAATAAAAATTATTAAACAAAACAAAACAAAAAAAATATTTTTTAAAACAAACTCTTTTTTAAAAAAAAGAAAAGGAATGCAAAAAAAAGTAATCGAAATCAAACTTAATGAATATGCACCTATTAATGATAGTATTTGTACAATTTCTGTTGACCATGACCAAGTATATGAAATTAAATTCCATGGGAACCCAGTAAATAAATTTCCTCTTAAAAATTCAAATATAGAAAAAACTAAAGAAAAAAATAAAATAAAAGAAATATCTTTCTCTACAAAGGTCCCTACTAGTAAAATTGCTAGCCCAAAAAATAAAGATAAGAATAGAGGAATCAATATAAGAGCAAAAGGAATTAAACCTTTGAACATTTCATCGTGAGTTAAAGATATAGTAATCCAATAATTGCCTAATAAAAAAAAGCCAAACCCAAAAGAACATCCTAAATAAAAAAAATACCGATTAGACTTTTTATTCCTATATTTAGATTGTGTACTTTTTTTAACTTTTGAAATTAAAAATAATAAAATTGAAAATGTAAAAAAATTTATAAATGTTAAATTATATGGAGCAAAACCGAGGATCGTTATTGCACCAAGTAAAAAGGGGGCAAAAAATATAACGAATAATTTATTATTAAGTTTAGCAATCAAATTAAAATCCTTATTATTAATTAATTGAATTTAAAATTCTCTTTTCAATTTTATTCATCTTGGAATAATCTTGATTTTTAATGTGATTATAACCTATCAGATGTAAAAGGCCGTGAACCCAAGCTTTATCAAATTCTAAAAGGAAATTATTTTTTTTTGTTCGAGAATTAATAATTTCATAAGATGTAGCCATATCTCCTATATAAAGTTTTTTTTGTTTAATAAATTTTAAATTATTTGAAGACAAAAAAGGAAATGATAAAACGTCAGTTGATTTGTTTTGATTTCTGAATTTTTTATTAAGTCTTTTCATATTTAAGGAACTGGTTAATAAAATAGTAAAAGTGATATTTTTTCCTTTAAAAAATTTAACAATTTTTGAAATTTTTTTTAATTTTTTACTAAAATACTTTTTAGGATTTTTAATTTTTTTATGCCAAGATTTACTATTTACCTCAACATTAACCTTTATCATCGGTATTCTTTTGATAGGCTTCTACAATTTTTGTTACCAATGGATGTCTCATTACATCTTGATGGTCAAAATTTATAACTGATATTTCTTTAATACCTTTTAATATAGCTTGTGATTTTATTAAACCTGATTGATTTTTATTTGGTAAATCAACTTGCGACGGATCTCCATTTACAACTAGTTTTGATTTTTCCCCTATTCTAGTTAAAAACATTTTAATTTGTGTTTCAGTTGCGTTTTGGGCTTCATCAAGAATAGCAAATGAATTTTTTAAAGTACGTCCTCTCATAAAAGCAAGCGGTGCTATTTCAATGGAGCCAGATTCAATTTTTCTTTGAATTTTATCGTAGTCCAATAAGTCATAAAGAGAATCATATAAGGGTCTTAAATAAGGATCTATTTTTTCTTTCATATCACCAGGTAAAAAACCTAACCTTTCCCCAGCTTCAACTGCTGGTCTCGATAAAATTATTCTTTCAACTTTTTTCTCCAACAGCATAGATAAAGCTACAGCTACGGCCAAATAGGTTTTGCCTGTCCCTGCTGGACCTAGTGACATTACTATTTGGTTAGTCCTAAGTGATCTTACATATTCTTTTTGTTTTAATGATCTGGGTATAACAGACCTTTTTGGAGTTTTAATTACATCTCCTAGGGGCTGCACAGTTGATTGGTTTTTTGTGTCTAGTACCATGTCTTTATTTAATGATGTAGTTACATCATTTCCATCTATTTTTTTATCAGATATAAAGCGTTTAATTAAGTACTCAATTGCATCTTTAACTTTTTCATTTGCATGTTTATCACCCTTAATTGCAATTGAATTACCTCTAAAATAAATCTTTGAACCGCTAATTTTTTCTAATTCTTTAAGATTATTATCAAAAGATCCTACGATTCCCATCAAAATTTGATTATTAAATATACGAACGTTAATTGAGTCATCTACTCCACGTGTTATTGCAACTTCCTTATCACTATTATTTTGTTTATTTATTTTCACAAAAATTATGCTGCTTTTACTTTATTGGTTTCGTAAATACCAAATAAATTCTTTTGATTAAAAGATGTAATTTTTATATTTGCTAACTCTCCAACTTTACAATTGTTTGCCTTAAATATAACTGGAGTCATATATCTTGTTCTGCCAAAATATTCTTCTTGATTATCTAATTTGTTTTCAATTAACACTTCACAATGCTGTTGTAGATATTCTTTGTTATTTCTATGTTGAAAATTTTCTAATTTATTTTGTAATTTTTTGAGTCTTATTTTACTTTCCACTAAATTATTCAACTTTTTTGTCGCTGATGGTGTTCCAGGTCTTGGACTAAAAATAAACGAATAAGAATTAACAAAACCTACTTTTTTTACAAGTTCCATTGTGTCCTCAAAATCCTCGTCGGTCTCTCCGGGATATCCAACAATAAAATCACTTGAAATTTTAGTATTTTTATTAACTTTGTTCAGTTTTTCGATTACAGACATATAATATTCTCGATTATGTTTTCTGTTCATTGATTTAAGAATTTTGTTGGATCCACTTTGAATAGGAAGATGCAAAAGTGGCATAAGTTTTTCACAATCTTTATAACAATCAATTAAATCCTCTGTCATGTCTTTTGGATGCGAAGTTGTGAATCTAATTCTTTTTAAATTTTTAATATTATTTAACGTTCTTATTAACGAGGAAAGTCTGTACTTTTTATTGTAGTTGTAAGCATTAACGTTTTGACCAAGTAAAATAATTTCTCTAGCCCCATTACTAACTAAATTTTGTGCCTCATCAATAATCTGTTCAAAAGGTCTTGAGTACTCAGGTCCTCTTGTATATGGAACAACACAAAAATGGCAAAATTTATCACATCCCTCTTGGATAGTTAAATAAGAAGAAATTTTATTTTGTGAATTAGAAATTTTTTTCAGTTCATCAAATTTTCCTACTACATCAAATTTAGTTTCGTTAATTTTTTCTTTTTTTCTTTCATAATTCAAAATTAAATCCCCAATTTTATGGTAAGATTGAGGTCCAATTACCATATCAATATATGGCTCTCTTTTTATCATTTCTTCTGACTCAGCTTGAGCAACACACCCAGAAACAACAACTAATGGTTTTTTTAAATTTTTAAAATCTTTTTTAACTCTACCAATTTCATCATAAACCTTTTCAGTTGCTTTTTTACGGATATG
>JYMV01017279.1_pt1 | contig 12837 bp, 10 predicted proteins | sample 338911 | NCBI WGS metagenome assembly JYMV01 (sample SAMN03354496, study PRJNA234377) | hydrothermal vent metagenome | biome: Deep sea; feature: Hydrothermal plumes at the Eastern Lau Spreading Center, Western Pacific Ocean; material: Seawater | place: Tonga | collected 2009 | depth 2000 m m | reverse complement strand
AGTTAAGCTTAAAGATGGTAATATATGTACATTGAGAGTATCACCTGATATTGTTACTCGAATTTTGACCGTGCTAGATTTTGATGAATTACAAGCATTTATCGACAATATTGCAAGGAGTGTAGAGGAGCCAGATAGTGGCCAATTCTGCCATAATGTAAACAAGGATTAACATGAAAAAAATTACCATTATTGGCTCAGGTTTTGCCGGTTTGACAGCTGTTAAAACCATTCGAAAGAAAGATAAGCAAGCCGAAATCACATTAATCTCGCCTAAGGCGGAGTTGGTTTATATGCCAAGTCTGATTTGGGTTCCATCGGGTGCTGCCAGTAAAAAAGATATAGTAGTGCCTCTGGGTAATTTTTTCAAACGTATGAATGTTCTTCATGTGCCAGCTAAGGTGATTGGTTTAGAAAATGACGGTCGCACAGTAATCACCTCAATTGGTCTATATGAAAATGATGCGTTAATTATTGCTTCTGGTGGGCGATTTATTAAGAAGCTTCCAGGTATTGAAAATTCTATTACCCCGTGTGAAGGTTTGGTCGCAGCCGAAAAGATTCGTGATCGATTGAGTGAAATGAACGGCGGCAATATTGCCATTGGTTTTGCGGGAAACCCTAAAGAACCAAGTGCAATGCGTGGTGGACCAATGTTTGAGTTTCTGTTTGGTATTGATACGCAACTGCGTAAAGAGGGTAGACGTGATAAATTCAATCTAACCTTTTTTACTCCCGCTGAAAAACCTGGTGCACGCTTAGGGGAAAAAGCAGTTAAAGGTTTACTCGGTGAGATGAAAAAACGTAATATTGCCACTCATCTAGGTAATAAGATGAAAGCTTTTGAGGCAGGCAAGGTAATCACCGAAGGCGGTGAGTTCGATGCTGATTTAATTTTATTTATGCCAGGTATGACCGGTAATCAATGGTTTGATAATACCGATCTTGCTCGAAGTGAAGGCGGAATGTTAAAGGCTAATAAATTTTGTGAAGTGGAAAATGCTAACAAAGTATTTGTCGCTGGAGATTCCGGCAGTTATCCAGGTCCAGAGTGGATGCCAAAACAAGCACATATGGCAGATTTACAAGCCGAGGCTGCTGCTAAAAATGTCTTAGATCTGCTAGATAAAAAACCAGCCAGTCATACGTTTAAGATTGAACTCGTATGCATTGTAGATTCAAACGACAAAGGTATGTTTGTTTCACGTACACTTAAAGGTGGATTGGTGTTACCAAATTTCCGAGTTATGCATTGGGGTAAGCAATTTTTTGGTTGGTGGTATTTGCGCCAATATAGATAGGAAATTTTGTAAGATTGTTGCTGGTGACATTCCAGCAGATAAAATCTATGAAGATGAGAATGTTTTTGCGTTTCATGATATTGGCGCACAAGCACCTCACCATTTTTTAGTAGTACCTAAAACACACGTTACCACCTTAAATGATGTCAATGACGAGACCTTAATTGGAAAACTATCACTGACCGCTATAAAAATAGCCAAAGACTTAGGTTTTTCCGATGATGGCTATAGATTAGTGATGAATTGTAACAAACAGGGTGGGCAATCTGTCTACCATGTTCATCTGCATTGTTTAGGTGGTCGTCAGCTCACTTGGCCGCCAGGTTAAATCCCTATTCTTTTTAGGTTGTATTTCTTTAGATTGAGGCTAAAATTCAAGCCTTAATTTTTCTTATATTTTTATATCATGAGTAACGAATTTTTAGATAGACACATCGGCCCAAGTAAAACAGATGTTAATACGATGTTGAGTAGTATTAACTGCGCTTCAGTAGAAGAAGTGATAGCCAACACAGTACCAGAGAGTATTTTATTTGGCAATCGAATGGCGGTTGATGAAGGCTTAACTGAGAGAGATGCACTTAATTTAGCGACTTCACTGGCTAATCAAAACCAACTATTTAAGAATTTTATTGGTCAAGGTTATTATGGCACATTAATGCCGGCTGTGATTCAACGTAATATTTTAGAAAACCCAGGCTGGTATACGGCTTATACGCCTTATCAAGCAGAGATTTCTCAGGGTCGATTAGAAATGCTACTTAATTTCCAGCAAATGATTATCGATCTGACTGGTATGGATATTTCTAACGCATCTTTACTAGATGAACCAACTGCCGCCGCTGAGGCGATGATGATGGCGAAACGTGCCAATAAGAAGAACAAATCTAATCGCTTTTTAGTGGATAGCAATACACATCCACAAACCATTACGATTTTACAAACACGCGCGACACCATTAAACATTGAATTGGTGATTGAAGATATTCAAGACAATGATTTTAATGACTATTTTGCAGCGCTTATACAATCACCAGGCTCAAATGGAGAAGTACGTGATTTAACACAGGATATTGCTAAAGCAAAAGACAGTGGCGTGCTAACGATTGTAGCTTGTGATCTGCTGGCATTAACGCTACTCAAAACCCCAGCTGAAATGGGAGCAGATATTGCAATTGGAAATTCACAACGTTTTGGTGTGCCAATGGGTTTTGGTGGACCACACGCTGCCTTTTTAGCGACACGCGATGAGTTTAAGCGCATGGTTCCTGGTCGTATTATTGGCGTCTCTCAAGATGTTTTGGGTAATCCAGCGATGCGTATGTCACTGCAAACGCGTGAACAGCATATTAGACGTGATAAAGCCACGAGTAATATTTGTACAGCACAAGTGTTATTGGCTGTTTTGGCAGCTGCTTACGGCGTATACCACGGCCCAAAAGGCTTGAAAAAGATTGGTGAAAAAGTGCATGCTAAGGCGATTAACCTAGCCAAGAGTTTGACTGACGCAGGCTTTGAACTGGTCGCTCAACAATTCTTTGATACCCTGACAATCCGTACGAATGAGGCAACATCTTTATTTAATAAAGCACAGAGTCAAGGTATTAATTTAAGATTGATTAGTGATTCTGAGTTATGCATTGCCGTTGATGAGACGACGACTGAAAATGACTTAATAGAACTTTTAAGCATTTTTTCGATTGAGTCGTTGGCACAAGGTGATGATACTGCTGTAGCGAATTGTTTGAGAAGCTCTGAGTATTTAACACATCCTGTGTTTAGTAGTCATCATTCTGAAACTGAAATGATGCGTTACTTGAAGCGTTTAGAAAATAAAGATATTGCACTAAATCATTCAATGATTGCTCTGGGTTCTTGTACGATGAAATTAAACGCTGCGGTGCAGATGTATCCTATTAGTTTGCCAGGTTTTTCAAGACTTCATCCGTATGCGCCAATAGATCAAACTCAAGGTTATCAGCAATTATTTAAAGACTTAGAGCATGCGTTGGCCGAAGTTACTGGTTATGACGCAGTGTCATTGCAACCTAATGCGGGTTCTCAAGGCGAGTTTGCAGGCCTATTGGCGATTCATTCTTATCATCAGTCTCGTGGAGATCATGATCGTAATATTTGCTTAATTCCATCATCAGCGCATGGTACTAATCCTGCGAGTGCAATTATGGCCGGCATGAAAGTGGTGATTGTGAAGTGTGATGAATCAGGTAATATTGATATTGACGATTTAAAATCCAAAGCAGAAAAACACGCTGACAAGCTCTCAGCCATTATGGTGACATACCCATCTACCCATGGTGTTTTTGAAGTGGAAATCAAACAAGTGTGCGACATTACACATACTCATGGTGGTCAAGTTTATTTAGATGGTGCTAATTTGAATGCCATGGTTGGTATTACGCGTATGGGTGAATTTGGTGCAGATGTATCACACATCAACTTACATAAAACCTTTGCTATTCCACATGGTGGCGGTGGTCCAGGCATGGGTCCAATTGGTGTGAAAGCGCATTTAGCAGAATTTTTACCAGGCAACCCATTAGATAGAAATTCCAACGCAGTGTCGGCAGCTATGTATGGCTCAGCTTCAATTTTGCCAATTTCATGGTCATATATTAAATTGTTAGGCAAGTACGGTATGCAGCGTTCTACTGAGGTTGCCATTGTTAGTGCTAATTATATTGCCAATGAACTTAAAAGTTATTTTCCAATTCTATACCAAGGTGATAATGGTTTTGTTGCGCATGAGTGCATTATTGACATTCGTCCACTTAAAGAGGTGAGTGGTATTTCTGAAGAGGATATTGCTAAACGTTTAATGGATTATGGTTTTCATTCGCCAACCATGTCGTTCCCAGTAGCAGGCACATTGATGATCGAGCCAACTGAGAGTGAATCATTACACGAAATGAATCGTTTTATTAAGGCAATGGTGAGTATTCATGATGAAATTCAAAAAGTAATTTCAAGCGAATGGGATAAAGATAATAATCCATTAAAGAATGCCCCTCATACAGCACTTGAAATGGCTGGAGAATGGAACTACCCTTACTCAAGAGAAGAAGCGTTATACCCAGTGGAATCGTTAAAGCATAGCAAGTATTTTCCGCCAGTGAAACGCATTGACAATGTGTATGGTGATCGTAATTTATTCTGCTCGTGTATTCCCACTGAAGACTTTGCCTAATTTAGTTTTCCTAGGCTAAAAGTTGCATTAAAATAACTCAAAACTTTATCATAAAAGTTGAGTTATTTCCAGGGGGAGAATGAACCAAATTGGTCTTGAGCAGCAAAGCGTAGCAGAGTTTAGCGAACGCGCTTATCTTGATTACTCGATGTACGTCATCCTTGACCGTGCATTACCTTTTGTTGGCGATGGTCTCAAACCAGTACAAAGGCGTATCATCTACGCGATGAGCGAGTTGGGTCTCAAATCCACAGCTAAATTCAAAAAATCAGCCCGTACCGTGGGTGATGTATTAGGTAAATTCCACCCGCATGGCGATAGCGCCTGTTATGAAGCCATGGTATTGATGGCACAACCATTTTCTTACCGTTACCCCTTTATTGATGGTCAAGGTAATTGGGGTGCACCAGACGATCCTAAGTCATTCGCTGCGATGCGTTACACTGAATCTAAGTTATCTCGTTATGCAGACTTGTTACTCTCAGAGATTAACCAAGGCACAGTTAGTTGGACGGATAATTTTGATGGCTCTTTGCAAGAACCTGAAAACTTGCCAGCACAAGTGCCGAATTTATTGCTCAATGGCACTTCAGGTATTGCGGTCGGTATGGCGACTGACGTTCCGCCACATAATCTTACTGAAGTGGTATCGGCTTGTGTTCAATTACTCGATAAGCCATCAACCGATTTAGAAACATTGATGCAAATGTTGCCTGCGCCAGATTACCCAACTCATGCCAATATTGTTTCATCTGATGCAGATTTAAGACAAATTTATGAAACTGGTCATGGTTCGGTCAAAATGCGTGCTACTTATCAAAAAGAAGATGGTAATATCGTAATTGAGGCGCTACCTTTCCAAACATCAGGCTCTAAGGTGATTACGCAAATTGCTGCACAAATGCGCGCGAAAAAACTCCCATTGGTTGATGATATTCGTGATGAATCTGACCATGAAAATCCAACTCGTATTGTCATTGTGCCGCGTTCTAATCGAGTAGATGCTGATGGCTTAATGTTGCATTTATTTGCCACTACAGATCTTGAGAAAAATTATCGCGTTAACATGAACGTGATTGGCCTAGATGGTAAGCCACAAGTTAAGCCACTGATACCAATGTTGAAAGAATGGCTGGTATACCGTACACAGGTTGTGACCAATCGCCTTACCCATCGACTGGATAAGATTCTTGCGCGTTTGCATATCTTAGAAGGCTTATTGATTGCTTTTTTAAATATTGATGAAGTAATTGCCATTATTCGTTCTGAAGACAAGCCAAAACCAGTATTGATGGCTCGCTTTAAGCTGAGTGAAATTCAGGCTGAGGCAATCTTGGAATTGAAACTCCGTCATCTTGCTAAATTAGAAGAGATTAAAATTCAAGGCGAGCAAAAAGAGTTGGCCGCTGAGAAAGAAAAATTAGAATTATTGTTGTCTAGTGATACACGCCTTAAAACCTACATTAAAAAAGAACTAAAAGCTATTATCAAAGACTTTGGTGATGAGCGTCGTTGCAAGATTGTTGCCAATGTTGATTCTGCTCAAGCATTTAATGAAGATGATTTAATGCCGGCCGAGAATGTCACCATTGTCCTTAGTGATAAAGGCTGGGTGCGTAGTGCCAAAGGCCATGATATTGATCCAACTACGCTTAATTACAAATCTGGTGATGGTTACTTTGTGAGTGTTAAAGGCCGGAGCAACAAGAGCGCTATCTTTATTGATTCAACAGGTCGATCTTATGCTCTGGCTGCGAATTCTCTGCCAAGCGCTAGAGGTCAAGGTGAGCCTTTAACAGGAAGACTCAGCCCGCCAACAGGCGCCGAATTTGTCGATGTGTTGATGGGTGACAATGAGCAAAAAATCTTATTATCATCAGATGCAGGCTATGGTTTTGTTTCAACAATTGGCGATCTTTTATCTAAGAAAAAAGCCGGTAAACATACCTTGTCATTGCCGATGGATTCTAAAGTAATGAAAGTGGTGAAGGTTGACGACCTTGAATCTCAATTTGTTGCTGTTGCGACCAATATTGGTCGTTTGTTGATTTTTCCAATTGCTGAGTTGCCAATTTTATCAAAAGGTAAGGGCAATAAACTGATTCAGATTCCTAGTAAGGATGTCAAAGAACGCCAGGAATTTGTGGTTGGAATTTGTGTCTTGCTTGAGAGTCAAAACCTTAAAGTATATGCAGGTAAGCACCACCAAACTTTCAAGTTTCAAGATCTGACTAACTATATTGGCAATCGCGCTCGTCGTGGTAATACATTGCCAAAAGGCTATACAAACGTTGCTTCAATCGAAACGGTTGATTAAATAAGCCTTACTAAGCTTCAACCACACACCAATTGAAGGTGTAATTATCAGCTAGTGACGGGTATAATGACACGTTTTTTAACGATTTTTCCGAATTATGTTCGTCCTAAAAATTGTCACTGATTTTGCATCTGCGCATTCGCTCAGGAATTATCCAGGTGATTGTTCGCGTCTACACGGCCATAATTGGCAAGTTGAAGTAATGGTTGAATCTGAAGTGCTTGATGACACAGGCATTGCCATAGATTTTCGTGAAATTAAAAAACAAACTAAAGAAGTTGTTAAAAGATTGGATCATCAATATTTGAATGAGATCCCTCCTTTTGACGAATTGAATCCTACCGCTGAAAATATTGCAAAATATTTTTTTGAGGAGGTGGGTAAATTAATTAATAATAAAGATGTTAAAGTGAAAGAAGTCACTATTTGGGAAACCCTAAGAGCATCTGTTACTTATTCATAAGGAAAATTATGAGCGCATCTAATCTACCTGATACACAAAATATAAAAGACACTCGCCAAATAGTGATTGATAAAGTGGGTATCAAGGATATTTCCCACCCGATTACTTATGTTGATCGTGATGGTAATCGTGCACCAACGGTTGGTAACTTTACTATGACTGTGACTTTGCCAGAACACGTTAAAGGTACACATATGTCACGTTTTATTCAAATTTTAAATGAAGGTCCGTGTGAATTTACTAGCGATAATTTCAAAAAAATTATTGATAAAGTACGTGAAAGATTAGAGTCTGATACTGCGCACATTACTCTAGATTTTCCTTTTTTCAGAAAGAAAAAAGCCCCATCTTCGGGTGTGGAATCGATGATGGATTATCAAGTAACTTTATATGGAATGATTGATAATGGTGAATCTGAAGTAATGATGAAGGTGGTGGTACCAGTGACTAGCCTATGTCCTTGCTCAAAGAGTATTTCTAAGTATGGCGCACACAATCAGCGTTCACATATTACTATTAAGGCTAAAGCAACCAAGGGTGAAACTCTATACATTGAGGACTTAATTGACTTGGCTGAGCGCAAAGCTTCATGCGAACTTTATGCAATTTTGAAACGTGATGACGAAAAAGTTGTGACTGAAAGGGCGTATGATAACCCTGCTTTCGTTGAGGATTTAGTACGAGACATTGCTGTTGAGTTAAACAATGATGACAAAATTAATTATTATCGTCTTGAGTCAGAAAATTTTGAATCGATTCACAATCATTCAGCTTACGCATTAATTGAAAACCAAAAATAAATTTAAGTCTGACTGATGAAATTCAATACTGATAATCTAAGAATTACCTCCTCTGCGCCTATTGTGGCACCAAATGTGCTTATGGAAAAGTTTCCATTAAGTGAGAAGGGTTCGTTGGCTATTTTTCAAGCTAGAGAGAGTATCAAAAATATTCTAGAAGGTCGAGATAATCGTCTGATGGTGATTGTCGGTCCATGTTCAATTCATGATTCAAAATCTGCGCGTGAATACGCTGAGAAGCTAGTCGTATTAAGAGAAGAATTACAGGACGACTTATTTATTGTGATGCGTGTGTATTTTGAAAAACCACGTACGACTATTGGCTGGAAGGGGCTCATTAATGATCCAGATTTGGACGAAAGCTTTAACATTGATAAAGGGCTGATGATTGCACGTCATCTATTGACAGATTTAGCTGATATGGATGTACCTGTTGCTGTTGAGTATCTTGATTTGATTACTCCACAATATATTTCAGATTTAATATCCTGGGGTGCTATTGGCGCACGTACGACTGAGAGCCAATCTCATCGTGAGCTGGCCTCAGCCTTATCTTGCCCAGTTGGGTTTAAAAATGGCACTACAGGCTCGCTTAGCGTAGCCATTGATGCGATTAAATCAGCTAATAACCCACATCATTTACTTTCAGTGAATAAAGAGGGTGGTGTGAGTCATTACACCTCATCAGGTAACGAAACAGCGCATATTATTTTGCGTGGTGGTGCTGATGGCCCAAATTACTCACAAGCCCATGTTGAAAAAACAGTTGATCAGCTAAGAGCGGAAGGATTACTGGATAGGGTAATGGTTGATTTTTCTCATGCAAACAGTCAAAAACAGTTTAAAAATCAACTCTCAGTGGGTGATGACATCGCTGCTCAAATTAGTTCTGGATCGCAAGACATTTTTGGCGTTATGATTGAGTCTCATCTTAATGAGGGTAACCAAGCAGTTGGCCCATTAGAATCGCTTAAATATGGGGTCAGTATTACCGATAGTTGCATCGGTTGGGAAGATACGGAAAACCTACTCAAAACACTGGCACAATCTGTTCAAAAAAGAAACGCATAAGTTATTGATTTTTCAATAATTTTAATTCTTCTATTTCAATAGAAAAAGATCACTTTATTTACACAATTCTATTGTGTATTTTTATCAATTTCGGGTACAATAAAAGCTAATTTAATTAAGCCATTTTTGTATGTCTGAGAACACTGAAAATCCAGAAGCTTTTGAGCCTAATTTCCCGATAGTTACCATTGAAGATGAGATGCGAGATTCCTATTTGGAATACGCAATGAGTGTCATCGTTGGTCGAGCTTTACCGGATGTACGAGACGGTCTAAAACCGGTGCATCGTCGAGTGCTATATGCGATGGAAGTTCTTGGTAATGATTACAATAAATCTTATAAAAAATCAGCCCGTATTGTGGGTGATGTTATTGGTAAATATCATCCACATGGCGATACAGCCGTATATGACACCATTGTACGTATGGCGCAGCCATTCTCAATGCGTAATATCCTGATTGATGGTCAAGGTAACTTTGGTTCGGTAGATGGTGACTCTGCAGCAGCAATGCGTTATACCGAAATTCGCATGGCTAAGCTCTCGCATGAATTATTGCGTGACTTAGAAAAAGACACGGTTGATTTTATTGAGAACTATGATGGATCAGAATCAGAACCATCAGTCTTGCCAACTCGTGTTCCAAATTTATTAGCCAATGGTTCATCGGGCATTGCCGTAGGTATGGCGACTAATATCCCGCCACACAATTTAGGCGAAGTGGTGAATGCTTGCTTACAAGTCATTGATAATGATGAAATTACCATGGATGAGTTATTAGAAATAATTCCAGGCCCTGACTTCCCAACGGCTGGCATTATTAATGGCGCAGCTGGTATTCGCCAAGCGTATGAAACTGGCAAGGGTAAGATCTATCTGCGTTCTGTATCTCACGTTGAGGGTGAAGATAAACAAAGCATTGTTGTTACAGAATTGCCTTATCAAGTGAATAAAGCCAAGCTGATTGGTAAGATCGCCGAACTGGTTAAAGACAAAAAAGTAGATGGTATTACTGGTCTTAGAGACGAATCTGACAAAGATGGTATGCGCATGGTGATTGAACTTCGTCGTGGCGAAGTACCTGAAGTAATGCTTAACAATCTTTATAAACTAACTGAGATGCAAACCGTATTCGGTATTAATATGGTGGCGATCGACAAGGGTATGCCTAAGTTGATGACACTCAGAGGCATATTAGATGCCTTTATTGCCCATCGTCGTGATGTAGTGACCCGTCGCTCTATCTTTGATCTAAACAAAGCCAGAAACCGCGCTCATTTGTTAGAAGGCTTATCAGTTGCATTACATAACATTGATGAAATTATTGAATTGATTAAGGCGGCTGCCAATCCAACTGAAGCAAAAGCAAGTTTGGTTGCCAAAACTTGGCAGGGTTCAGTGATTCAAGAATTGATTGGTGATCGCGATATGGCAATGTTTAAGCCAGAGGATTTACCAGCAGAGCTGGGCTTACAAGCCAGTGGTGACTATCAGCTTTCACAAAAACAAGCACAAGCGATTCTAGATCTTAAGCTTCACCGTTTAACCGGTCTTGAAAAAGATAAGATTTTTGATGAATTTAATGAATTATTAGAGCGTATCAAATACTTATTGGATATCTTGCAAAACCCTGACAGATTAATGCAAGTGATACGTGATGAGCTGATCGAGGTTCGTGATAATTTTGCTAATGACCGTTTAACTGAAATTCTTGAACATAAGATCGATCTAACGTTGGAAGACTTGATTGCTCAAGAAGATCGTGTTGTTACCTTGTCTCATGGTGGTTACGTTAAGGCGCAATCCCTAAGTGATTATCAAGCCCAACGTCGTGGTGGTAAGGGTAAAGCGGCCACTAAGATGAAAGATGAAGACTTTGTTGATCAGTTGTTTGTGGCTAATTCTCATGATACGGTGCTATGCTTCTCATCAACGGGCAAGGTACATTGGCTGAAAGTATACGAATTGCCAATGGCGTCACGTACAGCGCGTGGCAAACCAATTGTTAATTTATTACCACTTGAAAAAGATGAAGTGATTAACGCGATTCTGCCAGTTGCTGAGTTTAATGATGAGCAGTTTGTCTTTATGGTTACTAGCAGTGGTACTTGTAAGAAGACTTCACTTACCAATTTTGCCCGTCCAAGAAAAGGCGGCATCATTGCCATTGAACTTAGAGATGGCGACAAATTAGTCGGTGTAGAAATTACCTCAGGTGAACATGACATTATGCTGTTCTCAGCGAATGGTAAGTCGATTAGATTTAAAGAGTCTGATGTACGTGCTGTTGGCCGAACAGCAATCGGTGTACGTGGTATAAAGCTCACTGATGATGAGGTAGTGTCATTGATTGTTGCAGAACAAGATAGTCCAATTTTAACAGCCACTGAACAAGGTTACGGTAAGCGTACTGCGTTAGATGAATATCGTGCTCAAGCACGTGGTGGCTCGGGTGTAATCTCTATCAAGACTTCTGATCGTAATGGTAAGGTTGTTGGTGCCATCCAAGTCACAGACGAGGATGAAATGATGCTAATTTCCAATAAAGGTACTTTAGTTCGTGCCAGAGCAGTTGATGTTTCCATCATTGGTCGTAACACCCAAGGTGTAACATTGATTAACATTGCCAAAGGTGAGAAGTTAGTCTCAGTCGCTAAGATTGCTGAAACTGAAGAAGAAGATTCTGAAGGCGAGGATACTGAACAAGTTACTGAAGAATAAGATTAGATAACTAGTTGTTAATGACATAAGGGCCGTGAAGTTTAGTATAACCTCACGGCCTTTTTTATTACAATAAGCAAACAATATAATGAATCACCAGGAGTTAGTATGAGTCTTAAAAAATTAAGTTTGAGTATGATGATGTTCGTACCTATCGCTAGTGCACAAATGCATCATGCCAATATGGACCATGCAGCGATGATGGGGCATAACCAACCAATTGCCCAAGTGCGTGAAGTGATGTTAACAGAATCAGGCACTGATCCATTTGCAACACTACAAGAGGTTATTGCTGCACTAGAGGATAATCCAAATACCAGTTGGGAAAAGGTCAATCTTGAGGCTTTGCGATTGCATTTGATTGAAATGCAAGATATGACTATAAATGTTGAAGTTTCTCAACAATCGATTACTAATGGATTTAAAGCAGTTGTCACCCCGACAACACCAAGAGCTGCTAAATCATTAAAAAGAGTCCTGTCAGGACATCCTTCGCAAATGAAAGCAGAAACGGGCTGGGATATGCAAGTTGAAAATATTAATAATGTATTTACACTAACTGTCACCACGCCAACACCTGGTGAAGTTGCTAAGATTAGAGGCTTAGGTTACATTGGTCTAATGGCATACGGTAATCATCACCAGCCTCATCACTGGGCAATAGCAACAGGAAATAATCCTCACGCTGGGCATAACATGAAGCATTAGCAATGCATAGAGATATTTCTTAAGATAACATGTTCATTTTAAAAAGAGAATACCTATGAAAAACTATATAGCGATTTCAGGATCAATTTTTGCCATTGTAGCCTTTGCCCACTTGATTAGGATTATTGACGGTTGGGAAGTAAGTGTTAATGGACAAGCAGTGCCTATGACTATTTCTTATCTAGCTTTTGTTGCAACAGGAATGTTAGCTGTTTGGGCGTTTAGAGCTAAATAGTTTTAGTGTTCGCGAGTG
>JYMV01047097.1_pt1 | contig 12838 bp, 9 predicted proteins | sample 338911 | NCBI WGS metagenome assembly JYMV01 (sample SAMN03354496, study PRJNA234377) | hydrothermal vent metagenome | biome: Deep sea; feature: Hydrothermal plumes at the Eastern Lau Spreading Center, Western Pacific Ocean; material: Seawater | place: Tonga | collected 2009 | depth 2000 m m | reverse complement strand
ACAATGCCTATGCCAAGCCGGCAACCGCCCTCAACATCCTGCGCTCGATTGCGACGTCGGCGTGGTCGGTGGAGTAGAACCAGCCACGCCAGAACCAGTCGAGGTCGACTCCCGAGGCATCCTCGAGGGTGCGAAACAGATCAGCGGGCTGGGGGCGGTGGAACGCCCAGCGCTTGGCGTACTCCTTGAATGCGAAGTCGAAGAGTTCCCTTCCGAGGATGCTCTCGCGCAGGATGTTGAGGGCGGTTGCCGGCTTGGCATAGGCATTGTTCCCGAATTGCAACAGCGATTCGCTGTTGGTCATGATCGGCACCTGCCGCTCGCTCGTCATGAAATCGGAGATGTTGCGAGCTTCTCCGCGCCTTGCAGGGTACTTCTCTTCCCACAACTGCTCGGTCAGGAACTGGACGAAGGTGTTGAGGCCTTCATCCATCCAGGTCCACTGGCGCTCGTCGGAGTTGATGACCATCGGGAACCAGTTGTGCCCCACCTCGTGGATCACCACGCCGATCAGCCCGTATTTGGTCCGTTTGCTGTAGGTCCCGTCCTCTTCCGGGCGTGGGCCGTTGAAGCAGATCATCGGGTATTCCATGCCGCCGACAGGGCCATTGACGGAGATGGCAACGGGGTACGGGTACGGGATGGTGAAGTGGGAATAACACTCGAGGGTGTGAGCGACGGCATGGGTGGAGTACTTGCTCCACAGCGGTTCCCCTTCGTTGGGGTAGTAAGACATCGCCAGGGTGCGTTCGCTCTTACCCTCGATGGCAACCCCCATCGAGTCCCAGATGAACTTCGGTGAGGCCGCGAATGCGAAGTCGCGCACATTTTCTGCGTTGTACTTCCAGGTCTTGGTTCCGGAGGCGACTCGCTTCTCGTTCTCCTTCGCCTCTTCTGGAGTGATCACGAATATGGGGCGATCGGAATCGATTGATTCGTTGAAACGAGTCTGCTGGGTGTCGGTCAGAACATCGCTGCCGTTCTGCAGCATCCCGGTCGAGGCGACGACGAAGGTGTCTGGGGCGGTGATCCTGACCTGGTAATCACCGAACTCGAGGGTGAACTCGCCGCTGCCTACAAATTGCTTGTTATGCCACCCATCGACATCGGTGTATGCGCAGAGGCGCGGGAACCACTGAGCGATCTCGTAAATCGCGTTACCGGTCTCCTTGAACCACTCGTAGCCACCGCGGGCTCGGATGACGTCAGCGTTGACAATGTAGTGATCCCAGTCGATCGAGAAGATGAAAGTTCCTCCGGGGCCGAGCGCTTCTGGCAGATCGATGCGCATCATCGTCTCGACGATGGTGTGGGGAAGGTCGTTGCCGCTGGCGTCTGCTACCTTGCGGATGTTGAAGCCGCCTTCGAATTCCTTTTGCAGTGAAATACGGCGCATCCAGCCGAATCCCTCGCTTTCTCCCGGACCGCCAGTTTCTGACAGGCGGCCGCGGCCATCATCTCGAAAGCGGTTCTGATCGAGTTGCAACCACAGGTAAGTCAGGGTGTGAGGCGAGTGGTTGTGGTAGGTGATCGTCTCGCTGCCGAAGAGGCGATGATTTTCGGAGTCGATGCGGACGTCGATGTCGTGGTCGACCTGTTGTTGCCAGTAGCGAGGGCCGGGAGCCCCGGATGCGAGTCGAGCCTCTGTCGGGGTCGGCAGCAATTCCTCGAGCTGACGAAAGGAATCGGCCTGGTCGAATTTTTCAACCTGAAGCCAGGGAGGGCCATCATCGTTGGGGTCGTGGGCGACGGCCTGGGACATGAAGCAAAACACTGGGATCAGGAGAAGGGTCATCATTCGCATCGGTGTTCTCTTTTCCTCGAGAAAGAGGGCAGAAATCTAATCTCGCACTGACACTGATTTTCAGGGGTTGTGGTTCGGGATGGATTCCCGGCCACAGCATCGAGAATACCTCCTCGACTGTTGTGATACCAGGGAGCAAGGGGACGAGAGGGGTATCTGTGAGCCACTTCTGAGAGGTGCCAACCGCTCGGTACGGCCCTTAACTGCCGTTCAGGTCCCTCCAGAATGAGGCCTTCTTCAGCGGGTGAGACCGACCGTCGACTTCGGAGTAGGGATTGATGAAATAGTTGAGCGGCTCTCCCGCCTGGGCGGGTTCGAGAACGATGTCGCGACCAGTCGAGACGGTGACCCGGTTTGCGGTGTGATAACCGAAGTAAGCGTCGACCTTCGACGGATTCCTGTCCGCTTCGGAGATATCGACGGGGACCCAACCGTGTCCGGGAACGTAGAACTCCGCCCAGCAGTGATAGTCACCGGTCTTGTATCTGGTGCCGGAGACGGTTTCGTATCTTCCCCAGACCCCGATCTGGAAACGAGAATGGATTCCTGCAGCGAGACACAGGGAATTGAAATAGGTGTGGAAGTCGGTGCAGTTGCCCTTGCCAACAGAGCAGGCGTGTTCGGTACTCCCGCGCCCCCAACCCTGGTGGTTCTTGTCGTAGGACATCCTGGTGAGGACGTGGTCGTAGAAGCCGCGGGCCTTCTCGAGAGTCGTCGTTCTATTGGCGACGATTTCTTTCACACCGAGGCGAATCGTATCGTTGACAAAGCAGAGGGCCGATGGTTTCAGGTAGATGTCGAAATCGGTTCCGGCAACTTCTCCGGAGTCGTCGATTGCTTCGAAGTTGGTCTGATACAGATAGCGATCGACCTGGTACTCGATGGTGAAGGTGATCGAAGGAGCCAGCACTGTTCCCTCGTAGTAGGCCATCCTGTTGCCGTACACCGATTCGGTGTGAAGTTCGATCTCTCCAGAAAAGTTCCCGGAAATTTGAAGGTTTCGGATCTTCTGATGGGGGTCATCGTGGGGAACAGGGATCCAGACCTGAACGGTCTTGCCGACAGGAAGGTTCTCGATGACGGCCTGGTACTGGATTTCGAAGGAGCGCACCACCTCGAGGGGGGTCTCGCTGCCATGACCGTCCCAGAGGCTGGAACAGGAAGTGAGGAGGAGGATCACAGGGAAGAGGGATAGGATCGACTGCTGCAACTGCGGTTTCCTTCAAGGTCTGGGGTCGGGCGGAAACGAAGTGCGGCAGAGTTTCCGACGGCTCGGCTCATGGTAGGTTTCACGGCAAGGGGTTCAAGTGGATTCGATTCACGGAAGGGGAATTGGGGACGGATCTCAGGGAAGAGAGAGTTCGAGTTTTTCCTCCATGCCGAGTTCTTCGAGGTAGCGGCGGACGGCGATCTCGCGCTCCTCGGGTCCCCACTCTGGCACCGACCAGCAATGGGCGCCGTAGACGGTCGCCCGGCAGAAATCGGAGACGAATCCCCGGGCAATCACTTTCACCAGTGCGACGATGGGAGAGACCAGCAAGCGCCCGAGCCCCGAGAATTCCTCCTTCTCCATCGCCCGGTCAACCGCCCAGTCGAGGGCTTCCGAGATACATTTCGAGGTCGGTAGGACGATGACCTGTGAGCTTTCTCCGGCGATGGGGAAGGAGGTCCAGTTGGGAGGCCCGGGAATCGTTCCGGGTACCATCCGGAGCATCGGCAGGACCTCCTCGATGTCGCCAGGCAGCTCCCCAGCCTCATTCGTGACCTTGGCCTCAGCAGTTCCGAAGCGCTTGAGAACCCCCTTCTCCAGTTTGTCCTGAGGTTGCCCCATCAGTTGGGCGAGCCCCGTCAGGGCAGCGAGGATCTCTTCCTTATCGCCGCTGTCAGGGCCGCGAGCGACGAGCAGGAGTTTCCCCCGGGGACGCCCCTCGATCCTCTCAAAGGCTTCCCCGGCATCCGCTGCCAGACTGATCACCTCATCGGCTTCGGCGGCTTTCGTCGCGAAGGCCCACTGGCCATCGAGTCCGAAGAGGTCCCGTCCCTGCCAGGAAAGGGGGATGGTTGCGGACTCGACTCGCTCGGAGCGGGCGCAACCGGCGAGGGTCACCAGCGAGAGCAGCAGCAGAAAGGAAACCAGGTGTTTGAGAGAGGTCATTTCTGTCTCCGGGACTCGACCTTGCAGTCAACTACCGACCGGTGTCTTGCCCTCTTGCCTCCTGCGATCCCAGTCCTATGATGAAGGCTGGCTTCTGGGCGAGCCAGGATCATACACGGAAACCGTCGGTTGAGATTTGTTCCGCGATATGGAGTTGTCGGATTTGATTCGGGCAGTTTCTCACCGTTATTGTTCGCCCAATGGTTCGAGTACCAGCTGGGATGCACACCGTCCTTCGCACTCTCCCGCGGGGATGGCCGCAGTGCTTCCCGGCGCCACCGCAGGGAGGTTCTCATGGGTTTCGTTTCGGGCAGCGTTTCTCGCGCCCTCACTTTCTTCTCTGTCTTCACTCTGTCGATGCTTCTATCGGCACCGGAAACGGTCTGGGGCCAGGGGGATCCTGACAACTCCATCTCTGCGGGCAACCACGCGGGGGCTGTCGGCCAGTCTTCCACGATTTTCATCTCCGGTTCTCTGGGGTTGCCGACGGAAGGCTATTCCTTCGGCGTCGAGTTCGACCCCTCAGTTCTCCAGGCGTCGAATCTGACTCTCGATGGCACCGCTGCGGAATCGGCAGATTTCTTTGCCCCGGCGATCGACAACGGCCTCGGTTTCTTCACGCTCGGTGTGCTGATGGACTTCAATCCGCCCATCGATATGACCGTGGCTCCCGGGGATGGCGTGGCCCTGGTTTCGGTTGATTTCACAGTGAATCCCGGGATAGGGCTGGGGACCGAAGTTGCTCTCGTCATCCCAGAATTCACAGGGGTGGTCAACCCCGTCGAAACAGTCGTCGTTCAGAATAGTGGTATTGGATATTCCCCCCTTCGCATCGATGGTTCCTTCTCCATTGTCCCCAACAATGTCATCTCCGCTGGTGACCACGAAGGAGGTCCAGGAGAGACGGTGGCCATCTCGGTGGGGGCATCCCTGGAATACCCGACTGAAGGCTACTCCTTCGGGCTGGAGTTCGATCCGGGGATCCTTTCCGCCTCGAACGTGACCATCGATGGAACCTCTGCCGAAGGTGCCGGTTTTGTTGCCACAGATTTCGACAACCTACTCGGTTACATGACGGTCGGAGTGGTGATCGATCTCACTCCGCCCCTCGACTCGGTGATTCCCGCTGGAAGTGGGCTCACCTTGCTCAATGCAGACCTCACGGTGAATAATGCCACGCCTCTGGGCACGGTGACTGACCTTGTCCTTCCCCTCTACAGCGGCGGCAGCCCACCGGTGCAGGCGGTGGTCGTTCAGAACACTGCCACCGGCTACCAACCGATGAGGGAGAACGGTACCTTCTCGGTGATTTCCTCCATCACGATGCAGATGGTAGCACCCGACGCTACTGCACCTGCAGGTTCGACTCTGAACCACTACATCGTAGCAAATACCGAGATCGACACCGGCGGCTACTCGTTCGGAATCGATTTCGGTGAATCGATGCTGACGTTGAACAGCGTCGATCTCGATGGAACCGACGCAGAGGCCGCCCAGTTCTTCGCCCACAGCATCGACAATGAAGTCGGCGGTGGCTGGTACACCGTCGGTGTGGTGATGGACCTGACTCCGCCCCTCGATAGCGCGCTCCCTGCAGGAACAGGAATTACCATCTCCCACGCCAACTTCTCCGTTGACCCAGGGGCCTCCGTGGGTGCGGTTTCTGCCTTCGAGTTCGACGGCAATCTAACGACTCCGCCCATCAACATCGTCTTCTCCACGACAACCGGGAGTAGCATTCCTGCTCAGACTTTTGACGGCATTTTCGAAGTCAGTGAGGGAGCGATCTTCGTAAGAGGAGACACCGATCTAGGTGGAACGGTCGACATCGGCGATGCGATCACCACCCTGAACTACCTCTTCATCGGCGGCGCCCTCTTCTGCCTTGACGCCGGCGATGCCAACGATTCTGGCGCCCTCGACATCGGCGACGGGATCTGGGTTCTGAATTATCTCTTTATCCAGGGTCCACCGCCCGCTCAGCCCTTCCCCGACCCCGGGGTCGACACCACCCCGGATAACCTCGGCTGCGAGATGGGGCTCTAGACAGATCGCCGGGGAAGAGAAAAAGAGGGGCCGGGAGCGTTTCGCTCCCGGCCCCTCTTTGCTGTCAGTCGCCCCGAGGTCCCCTCTAGGACTCGAACTCGGGATCGCCATCCTCCTCGGAAGAGAGTTCGGGGATCTCGATGATGGGAGCAACCTCGTGGGCGGCGAGGACTGCCTCCACGCGCCTCTCGAGAGGCCGGATCGCGAAGGTCTTGTAGCGCTCCTCGACAGTCAGTGGCGTCAGCATCAGGAGGATGTCTGCCATCTGGTTGATGGAGACCTGCTCGCCGATCGTCATCGTGTTGCCTCGAGCAGCGAGGGCGGCGCGCAGTCTCATCTGCTGGTCACCGCGCAGATCGGGACAGAGTGCGCTCTCGTTCTCTTCGATCAGTTGCACCTCGGTGAGAGGGTAGGAGGTGCTCCCATCGTGTGGATGTACCTCGACCCTTCCGATCCCGAGCACGATGAGGATGAACCTGCCATCCTCGAGGGCCTGGTAGCGAGAGAGTCGCCCAAGGCCCGCGACCTGCTGCACAGGCGCAACTCCCGAGAGGAGTTGCTTGTCGTCGCCGAGCACCGTACCGAGAACCAGCTCTCCAGAGGTGTCGAGAAGGTCCTCTGTCATCTCGAGGTATCTTGGCTCGAAGACGTGCAGGGGAAGCAACTGCCCGGGGAAGAGGATCAGGTCGGGGAGTGGGAAGAGCGGAACGACCCGGCCGGGGGAGGTGTTGGCGTTGCTCTTGGTTGAATCGCTCATCGTCGACCTTGCTTCAATCGTCATGGGTCAGGATCGGGTTCCATTGTCCTGACCGCCTTGTCTCTGGGTCAACGATTCTCGCGCCCCCTCAGTTCCGTTGCAAGACAGGTCTCGAGGAGGTCCAGAGCTCCTCCACCGACGATCTGGGTTTCCGCTGGGGGTCGGGCTAGGATCGGCGCATTCCAGCGGCGGTCGAACTCGAAGAGGCCAGTTGATGAGGAAGGGCCTGGTGTGAAGAGAGCCGAGAAAGCGCAGCGGATAGCGGGGATTCTGGGGGATCTCTACCCCGATCCACCGATCCCCCTCGATCACGCCGACCCCTTCACCCTGCTCATTGCGGTGCTCCTCTCCGCCCAGACCACCGATGTGATGGTCAACCGCGTGACTCCCGGGCTTTTCGAGGTTGCAGCCACACCTGAGCAGATGGCTAAACTCACCGTCGAGGAGATCCGTTCGCACATCCAGACCTGTGGCCTCGCCCCCCAGAAGGCGAAGGCGATCCGGGGACTGTCGGAGATCCTCGTCGAAGAGGAGGGCGGCACCGTGCCGGCAGACTTCGCTGCCCTCGAACGGCTCCCCGGGGTCGGGCACAAGACCGCCAGTGTCGTCATGGCCCAGGCTTTCGGCGTGCCGGCGTTTCCCGTCGACACCCACATCCATCGCCTCGCCGACCGCTGGGGCCTCTCCGATGGTCGAAATGTCGAGAAGACGGAGCGCGATCTGAAACGGGTTTTCCCTCGAGAATCGTGGAATTTCCTCCACCTGCAGATCATCTACTTCGGCCGCGAGCACTGTCCAGCGAGAGGTCACGACCTCTCGGAGTGCCCGATCTGCTCGTGGGCTGCGACCGGTAAGAGGATCAGGGAAGAGGCGCGGAAGAACGCCCCCAGAGGGGGTGCCCGCCGCAGTTGAACAAGGTCGGCGGGGGAGCCCTTCAGGAGGCTGAGGTAATCGAGATGAAAACAGCCCCCGGTCGCCGAAGCGACCGGGGGCTGTTTGCCGTTCTGGCAGAAACTCGCCGATCAGGGATTGTTGCAGGCGAGGTACTCGGAACAGTCCTGGGGTTCACCGGTGTTCCCGCAGCCGGGGAAGGGCGCCGGAGGCGCTGCCCCGCCGAGGAAGATGTAGGTGAAGATGGTGATCGCATCGGCCGTGTCGTAGAGGCCGTCAGCGTTGGCATCGCTGGCATCGAAACAGCTCGAGATCGGTCCTCCGTTGAAGAGCGCCTGGAGTGTCCAGATGCCATCGGCGATGTTGGTGATCCCGTCACCTTGCTGGTCCCCACGGATGTAGTCGATGACGGTCTGGGGGGAGAAGGTCAGAGATCCATCGAATGTTATCACCGCCTGACTCGTCGAGTTCACGGTGACGACGTTGTAAATCGGTGGAGAGCCGTTCGCCTCGAAAGTCAGAGCTGATGTGGCGCCGACATCGTTGCCGGTGAGAACTCCCGCTGCCGAGGTTCCAGAGATCGCCATCGCAGGGGTCTCTCCGACGAAGGCGAGAAAGACGGGAATTTGCAGGGAGTAGATCACCCCGGCGCTCCAGCCATCGACATGGATGACGGTGCCGACGAAGTACGGGTTGAGCGCTGCGACAGCGCCAGTCGGAACGATGTCCATGGGAGTGACGAGACCCGGATCGCAGGTGACGCTGACCGAGAAGCCCTGGGTGGCGTTGGGAAATCCGGGAGAGACCGGGTCTTCTTCGATGCTCAGGTTGACCGAGAAGAGCGCGATGCCATCCAGGGGATCGTAGCCGGCATTGCTGTTGGGGGCGCGGTAGATGAACGGTGGCGGAGCGAGCAGGATGTTGATTTCTGCTCCCGAGGTCTCAGGTGGGATCGACTGTCCGGCGACGACGATCACCGTGCTGACCGCGGGAGTCCCCTGGTCGTTGCAGAAATTGACGGTGGTCGTAGTTTCTGGAGCACCGATGGCCTGGTAATTGGCGACCGCCAGCTCGTACCCAGTACCAGGGGCGAGGAAGATCTGGCCGAAGAGGTCGATCACGCAGCCCATCGTCCAGCCGCCGGGTTCGAAATTCAGAGCGAGGAAACCGGGCTCGTCCCCGTCGTTGATGGTTTCTGTGGTGGAACCGGGACCTACCGTCTGGAGGGCCAATTCGTTGCTGTTGTTGCAGCAACCGAAGGACCAGCCCTGGATTCCAGAATTGCCGGTGTTGTCGAAGAGGATCCGGACGTCACCGCTTCCGCCCTGGGCGGCATCGAAACCGGTCATGGAGAGAACGTAGTCTGCTTGCCCGTAAAGGGCACCGGGGATCAGGCAAAGGGCGAGAACCACCCAGAAGTATTGTTGGAACGAACGCATCCGGTACTCCCTCGGATCAGCAAGGATCAGGGGGGATCCATCGGGTGCCAGACCCAGAGCGCACCTCGAAACCACCCAGATTCCCTGCGTCCACCTCTCCCGCACCGAAACCGGCCCGGAACCCGGCAAATGCCGGTGGAGCGTCCAGGTGGTTTGGGTACGAGTATAAGAGCCCCGACCGATGTCGAGACCAACCCAATGTTACGGCCTGTTCTGGGGGTTGTGAACCCTCAATCTTGACGCCAGAAGGCTGGGAATTGCTTCACAAGTCGTTGTTTTCTAGGATGTTGACGATGGTTAGGGAAACTGCCCAGGGCCTTGAGATACGCGACAGGAGAGGGATGGAAGACAACCGTATGGATCTCTCGAAGCCCCGAGGAGGCGAGCGGAGAAACTTCATCGAGCGGGCGATCGAGGAGGATCTCGCCTCCGCTGACGGCTCCATGGAAATCACCACTCGTTTTCCTCCCGAGCCGAACGGATTCCTCCATCTAGGCCATGCCAAGGCAATCTGCATCAATTTTGGCATCGCCGCGACCTACGGGGGCGTCTGCAACCTGCGCTTCGATGACACCAATCCCTCCAGGGAGGAGACCCGCTACGTCGAGGCGATCAAGGAGGATATTCGCTGGCTCGGCTTCGACTGGCACGAGCGGCTCTTCTTCGCCTCCGGGTACTTCCAGCAGCTCTACGACTGGGCCGAGTTCCTCATCAACAAGGGCAAGGCTTACGTCTGCGACCTCGATCCCGATGAGATTCGCAAGTTCCGGGGTACCTTCACCGAGAGCGGCAAGGACAGCCCCAACCGCGATCGTGGTGTCGAGGAGAACCTCGATCTCTTCAGGCGAATGAGAGCTGGCGAGTTCGCCGATGGGACCCGCACCCTGCGGGCGAAGATCGACATGGCTTCACCTCATCTGGTGCTCCGCGACCCGGTGATGTACCGCATCATGAAGGCTGACCATCACCGCACCCGCGACGAGTGGCCCATCTACCCGATGTACGATTGGGCCCATGGCCAGAGCGATGCCATCGAGGGGATCAGCCATTCTCTCTGCTCACTCGAATTCGAGAATCACCGTCCACTCTACGACTGGTACACCGAGAACCTCGAACTCGAGAGTCCTCCGCGCCAGATCGAGTTTGCCCGCCTCGAGGTGACCTACACCCTCACCAGCAAGCGCAAACTTCGCCATCTGGTCGAGGAGGGACACGTCTCCGGCTGGGACGATCCACGGATGCCGACACTCAAGGGGATGCGCAGGCGCGGGGTTCCCCCCGAGGCGATCTGTAACTTCTGCGAAGAGGTCGGAGTGGCGAAGTTCCGCAGCACCATCGACATGGTGCGCCTGGAAAACGCCATCCGCGACCACCTCAATCCTCGGGCCTTGCGGCGGTTTGGGGTGCTCGACCCGATCAAGGTGGTCATCACCAACTATCCGGAGGGACAGCAGGAGACGATCGAGGCCATCAACAATCCCGAGGATTCAGCTGCTGGAACCCGGCAGGTTACCTTCAGCAGAGAACTGTGGATCGAACGCGCTGACTTCCGCGAGGAAGCCCCACGCAAGTTCTTCCGCCTCGTCCCCGGGCGCGAGGTGCGCTTGCGCTACGCCTACTGCATCACCTGTGACGAGGTGGTCAAGGACCCCGATTCGGGGGAGGTGGTCGAACTTCGTTGTAGTTACGATCCGCAATCGAGCGGCGGCCGGACCTCCGATGGCAGGAAGGTGAAGGGGATCATCCACTGGGTCTCGGCAATCGACAGTTTCGAGGCAGAGGTGCGAATCTATGACCATCTCTTCGCCAGCCCGAGGCCCGAGGAGGTCACCGAGGGGCAGGACTTCACCACCAACCTGAATCCCGACTCGCTCATCGTGAAAAGGGCGCGCCTCGAGGCCGCTCTCGAGAGTGCTTCCCCGGGGGAGCGCTTCCAGTTCGAACGGGTCGGCTACTTCACCCTCGATGAGGTCGATTCCGGCGCCGCTGGCGCCGTCTTCAACCGCATCGTCGCCCTCCGCGACAGCTGGGCGAAGATCGAAAAGAGAAAAAAGTGAGGGCTGCTGTCCTCAGTCGAAGGAGTCGGGCCAGTACTTGACGCCGCTGATGCTCGCCTCGAGAGCGATTCCTCGCTCGGTGATCTCGTAGATGATCACCCCCGGGTCGACAGAGCGAACCGCAGCGATTGAATCCCCATCTTCCCCTGCCTTGAGGGTCGCATCCGCCTGGCCGCTGAGATCCCAGCCTTCGTTGATGAACCTCTCGAAGGAAGCTCGATTCTTGAAGATAAAGACGGTCCGGGTGTCCTTGACGCCGGCTCCGATACCGAGGCCGACCGCCGCCATCTTCATGTAGGTGACCTCGCCGGTGTGCTGATCGATGGCACAGCCGTATCCGCCACCGGTGGTCACTGCGATGACGTTGGTTGCGATGCTGCTGAAGACCGCATAGCCGGCAGCGCTGCGGATCTGGTCCTGGGCGGCAGGAATCCGCGCAAAGAGGTTCTTGAGGACCTGATCACGCATCTCCAGGGCATCGGTTTTGCGCTCTGCGCGGGTGCCTCCTTGGGGGGTGGCACACCCTGCTGAGAGCAGGAGTAGACAGAGACCAAGGGAAAGTGTTCGCAAGAGCCGCTCCTTCCGTTCGGGGGGCATTCTGAAGACAGGGGCTCTCCTTGGCAAGGAGAGGGGGGAGCCTTGACCCCGAAGTGCTGAGGGTGGACCCTGTCCCCTGGGTTCCTGCTGTCAGGAGGCGCTCCGGGCGCCGGCAGATGAGCAGGGTGGGTATCTGAACTTGACCGGCCAGCGTTTTCTCAAGCAGTTTTTGGAGACAGTCACGGCCCTACCGTTTCTGAACCACATTCCAGGAGAGGTGTCTCATGTCCCGTATCGTCGCATTTGGACTGATCATTCTGGCTTTGCCAGCACTTGCTGGGGCTTTCGACGAGGCTCGCGAGCTCACTCCGACCCAGGAAAAATTGATCGAGTTGGGTCAGAACGACAATCAGGTGATGGATACCCTTCACCATCTGGTCAACGTGATCGGTCCTCGCCTTACCGGCAGTTACCAGGACCACAAGGCGTGCGAGTGGGCAGTTGCTCAGTTCGAGGAATACGGACTCTCCAACGTCACCATCGAGGAAGCGGGGGAATTCCCGGTGGCGTTCCACCGCGGCCCCTGGAGCGGCAAGATGCTGGAGCCCGAGGAGATGACCCTCGAGTTCGGAACCTCCGCCTGGTCTGCCGGCACCCGTGGGGTGGTCACGGGCCCTGCGATGCTGCCGCCTGAAAACGTCGAAGATACCGATCCCGCCGATTACGTCGGCGCCTGGATTTTCAACAGCGCCCAGCGTGGACGCCGCGACCGCGGAGATCGCACCCAGATTCGCGCCCAGCGGGAGTTTCTCGAGAACGCCGGAGTCGCCGGAATGATCTTCCCGACCCGCAACGAATACATCACCACCGGCGGCAACTCGAGAGTCGAGTGGGATGACCTTCCGCAGACTCCTCGAATCAACATGCTGAAGGATCATTACGATGCCATTCGTGACCGCCTCGAAAACGACGAGAAGGTGGTCCTGCAGTTCGACATTCGAAATCACTTCGAGAAGGGGCCGACGAAGTACTACAACGTCTGGGGGGATATCACCGGCAGCGAGTTTCCCGACCAGGTCGTCGTCATCGGCGGTCACATCGACAGCTGGGATGGCGCCAGCGGCACCACCGACAACGGCACCGGCGCCGCCA
>JYMV01003099.1_pt1 | contig 12838 bp, 12 predicted proteins | sample 338911 | NCBI WGS metagenome assembly JYMV01 (sample SAMN03354496, study PRJNA234377) | hydrothermal vent metagenome | biome: Deep sea; feature: Hydrothermal plumes at the Eastern Lau Spreading Center, Western Pacific Ocean; material: Seawater | place: Tonga | collected 2009 | depth 2000 m m | reverse complement strand
TACGGGACAACTCGGTGGATGCTTACACCTTGACTATCGGTGAAGCCGGTAAGATGTTGACCTTCAATACGCTTTTTGTGTGGGTTCAGTTTGTTGTTGTCTTCTGGGTCGCTAGCTTGAGTGCCAAAGCGTCAGAAGAAAAGGCACCAGATGCGGTTCCGGTTCCAGCTCAGCAACAGTAGTATCAGCAACAGTAGTAGTTAAATAGCGCTGTCATTATTATGCTTACGGAAAGCTAATTATGATGGCGTTATTATTATGCTTATAACAAGTTTTATTATTGTGAATCATAAAGGAGAGGAGTAGGGGGATGCTTCCAGAGCAACAGGATATATTGTGGACATTTTTATCACTTGCATTCGCGGTCTTTGCGTTGTACGCGTTCGTGAATGTTATACAGCACTGCCGTGAGCGGGAGGATGTGAGTACGAAACTCTGGGGAGGCATATTCGGTGCCTTTCTTATCGTTATGTTTCTCGAGACGGTGCACATGTTTGATCTCAACCAAAGTCAGCAGCTTACTTTCTTTTTCGGCAAGATGTGTTTGACCATGTTCTTGCTGTTGCTTATCTGGGGCATATTTTTTAAGAGCACGCAAATTGAAAATCAATCCCCACCTATCATCCGGGCTTTTTTCTGGTGGACAACGATATCGGTCCTGCTTGCTGGGTATACCAACTGGTTGCCGCAGCAGCGTAGTGATCCACCACCAAAGGTAGCAGCGTTTATTGGTGAGATTACTATGGAAGAGTACGCCGAGATGGGGCGTGTCATTATATTTGGGACAAAACAGGTGGCTGGCCAGAAGGCTATCGGGAAAGGCCAGTGTCCTCTTTGTCATACGTTTGATGCGGGAGATAATATCGGTCGATGTCCGAACCTGTTTGGAGTTGGAGAACGTGGCGCTACTCGGATTAAGGAGGATCGCTATTTGAACGAGCCGGTCAAGGTGGGCGAAAACGAGCCTAAATCAAATATTATTAAAGGTGCTCCGGATCAAATCCCTGAAGAGTATCGCCGGCCGGGTGCGGGTGGACATGATACGATGACAGCGGAGGACTATATCCGTGAATCGGTTATGTGTCCAAGCTGTTACGTGGTCAAGGGTTTTGGTAAGGCTGGGGATAAGGTAAGCCCGATGCCTGTCATCGTCAAGCCACCGATCAGCTTGAGTCCGGTTGAGGTGAATGCAGTCATCGCGTACTTGCAATCCTACACCACGCCTGGCGACTATAGCGCTGTTTCGGTGCCTTTGCCATCGGCTGATGGTGGGGCGGCTGAAGAGGAGTTTGCGTCAGATGAGGAGGCCCCGGTCTTTGTAACAGGGTCTGAACCCATTGACGTGATGATCAATACGCTTGGTTGTCCTTTGTGTCATACCATTCCTGGAATCGAGGGCGCTGTCGGCGAGCTTGGGCCTAAGTTGCATGAGAAGATCAATGCTCCTAAGCGTATCAAGGATTCTCGTTATAAGGGTAAGGCGACCAATACGAAGGAGTATGTACGGGAGTCAATCTTGAATCCCAATGCATATATTGTTATGAATGAAGAAGAAAATGAGCTTTTCCCAGAGGGTTTGATGCCGCAAGATTTTAAACACCAGCTCTCGGTAGACGCTATTGAAAAATTGGTTGATTTTATAAGCCAGACAGAAGGCTAAACGATAGGAGAGGATAGCAATGAACAAAACATTTCTTAGTTTTACCCTGGCCGTAGTGGGTTGGGCGGTGTTCCATTACGGGTTGTTTCCTATCTTTACGCCAAAGGAAACCGGAACTTTTTCCTTTTGGATATTGAACCGCTATGTTTTCTATTTACTGTTTTGTGCGTACCTGATCGCGGTCAATGTAGGTATGAGGTTAAAACCGCCCATGGCTCTAAAAGCGTTTTATGTTTTTATGCTTGGACATTATTTTTATGACTCTATCCTCGCGCCACATATCCCTTGGACTCTATATATCACTTATATGATGCTTTGGGCGATTGGGACTTTTCTATACATCAGCCAGGACCCAACGACTTTTCGGGAGTTTAGGGCGCCCATTGTTAAAACGATCGTCGGTGAGTACAAGCTTGCGCGAATTGTTGTGTTTACGCTTCTACCGTTACTTGTAGGTTTTGCGACTTGGACTAGTCTTTATCCCAAGTTTGCAGAGCCTGTTGAATTAAGAACGGTTCATCCGGCGCCACCTTCTACTACCAAGGTGCACGGTAAAATCTACAAGCTAGAGGAGATCGGTAATCCTTTTAGAACTGACGAGCAGGATAATTACAAGGATAGTTTTCCATTTCTTGATAAGACCGAGTACATGAAAAATGTAACTGAAGGTGGAACCGTCTTTTTCGAAAATTGTCATTTCTGTCATGGTGACCAGTTGAACGGGTTGGGAATGTTCTCCCACGCATTCAACCCAACACCGGCTAACTTTGTTGATCCGGGTACCATCGCCATGCTTCAGGAGTCGTTCCTGTTCTGGCGTGTAGCTAAGGGTGGACCGGGGCTTCCAAATGAATCAACCCCTTGGTCATCAGCAATGCCTCCCTGGGAGGAGCATCTGACTACGGATGAAATGTGGAAGGTTATTCTTTTCGAATTCTGGTATACCGGTCACCATCCAAGGACCTTTGATACAGAAGGATCTGTTGCTGAGTAAGTTTTAAATTGTTGATATACGGTTGAATGAATAACCTTAAAATATTAGTGGGGATTTAAAATGAACGTTAAAATCAAAGCCCGGGGCAAACTAAAGATTCTTCTGCCTCTTATCTTTTCGGTATTGATCGCTGGAGTTGCCTATGCCGAAGACGAAGAAAGGCAGGCAGACCCAATTCAGCAGGATAAGCTTGAAGCGGGAAAGAAGGTTTATTTCAAGCGCTGTGTCTGGTGTCATGGTGTTGAGGGTGTCGGAGATGGTCCCTCGCATGATCGTTTGTTCACCAAGCCGAGGAACTTTACCCAGGGGACCTTCAAGATCCGATGGACCGACTCCGGAGAGTTGCCAAGAGATCAAGACCTCATTAACACAGTTACACATGGTCTTCCAGGTTCGGCCATGCCGTCATGGGCTGGTATTTTAAGTAAAGATGAAATTGAAGCGGTTGTTCAGTTTGTTAAATCACTCGTACAGGATCGGGAATTCAGTGATGAAGACGAGACAATGCTAGATACAGTCACGGAACTTGGGCCGAATCCTTGGGGTGCTACAGGACCCTATTACCAGGGTATACCTCAGGAAGCCATTGATGAAGGCAAAAAGATCATGGTTGCCAATAAGTGCTTTGAGTGTCATGGCGGTGAAGGCCGTGGTGATGGCAACCCCACCATGGAAGATGACTGGGGGTTCCCGATTCTTGCCGCTAACTGGCAGCACTGCTGGAATTTCCGTGGGTCTCGACGTAATCATTACGATCCATTCAACGTCGCTCGCGCGGTTTCAACCGGACTGAATGGCACACCGATGCCGAACTTTAAGGATAAAATCAACATTGAGGACCGATGGAAATTGGCAGCTTTCGTTAATTCTTTATGTCCGCGTAAGAAGATCGATAAACTGACCAATAAGCCTATTCCGGATTTTTTGATCAGTGTTAAATATACGGATGGAGAAATTGCTTCAAAGATTTCTGATCCCATGTGGCAAGCCCCTGATCACGATCCGAAAATTATTGAAAGATCTGAAGAGCAGGAAAATAATCCAAGAAAGAATTACATTGCTCTGTCTGGTCAGATCACTTTTGGTGAACGGAACTTTAAGCCCAAGGCGGATAACCTTTGGGTTTCTGCCCGCTGGAATAAAGATCAGGGTATCTACTATCTGGTAGAATATGATAACCGCTTTCTCTCCACAGATGCAGAGTATCCTGAAGCGGTTGCTATCCAGTTCCCGGCTAAATTGCAGGATCTGTTCGGTGCTGAAAAGCCTTACTTTATCTTTGGTGATAGCAAGAAGCCTGTCGATCTTTGGAAGGCTTCCTTAATGCCTAAGGACTACAGCGCCACCAATGCACCCAAGGAAGAGGGATACCAGCTGGATGTTACGGTAGAAGAGCTCAACGGAAATGGTTATAACGCGTTAAACCCAAAAGAAACCGAACCAACGGTCAAAGTCGTTGATGCCATATTCCATCAGGGTCGTGTTAAGGTCATGTTCCAGCGAGCCTTAACCACCGACGGTGATATGGACGTTCAGATTCCTGCAGAAGAGTTCATTCCCGTAGCATTTATGCAGTGGGCAGGCTGGGATAAAGAGATAGACGAGCATATGGCAGTTTCTACTTGGTACTACACCATTTTAGAGCCGCCAGTGGATACAGGTCATATGCTGACAATGTCCTTTATCATGGGTGGAATTTTTGTTGGTCTACAGGGATGGCTCGTGTGGATGACCAATCGAACTCGGAAGATGTACGCTGACGGAAAAGTAATTCAGGATGAACGTCCCTTCTAGGGGAATGCGGTAATAAAAAGGGAAAAGCCCGCCGAGAGGCGGGCTTTTTTTTTGTCTTTTTTAGTTAGATAGCAAAAACGAATGAGATGGTGGGGATTATACCAATTAGTGTATGGTTGAAAAATTAAAGCAATTTTCTTACAGCAAGAGGGGACCGACCTTTAAGCAGACTCGCCTTCAGTTGTTTCAAGATCCATGTTTCCTTCAATGATTTCCATGAGGGATAAATCTAAAAATGTTTTCGGTGAGGTATAATCATCGGGATCAACATCTATGGCTGGTGCAGCACCCTTTTCTAACTGATGAATTCTCTGGGAAATTAGAATGCATAGCAGGTAACGGCTCTTTACTACATTCATTGCTTGTCGCACCAACTCCATAGTGTCTTTTACTGGCAACGCCATGTATATTCTCCAAGTTTAAAAATCTAAAACTAATAACTTCGTAGCCGAACAATATAATAGTTCTTTGTCTTTCTGTCAATCAATCTGTTGAGTGTTTAATTTGATTTAGAGAAATCTTACTTTGTTAGCTCTTCAGACACGCGGATGACCCGCTCGATTTGGGGCTCTGATATTTCCCGATGCAATACGGCCCGGAACACCCCAGGTTGAATTGCGAGTATTTTGATTCCTTGGGTCTCCAGTTTTTCAAGAAATGTGTCCGGATTAAGTGTTGGGTGTTTTAAACTGAAAAAAATGATATTGGTTTTAATCAACTCTGGATCTAGAACGATTCCATTTAATCTGGCCAGACCTTGGGCCAGCACTTGCGCATTGAAATGGTCTTTTTTCAGTTTGTCTACTAGCTCGTTCAAAGCGATTATTCCAGCAGCGGCCAAGTGGCCGGATTGACGCATGCCACCACCCACCATTTTTCTCCATTTTCGAGCCCTATTAATAAATTTTTTGTTTCCGCATACAAGTGACCCTACAGGCGCTGAGAGCCCCTTAGACAGGCAGAACATAACGGAATCTGCCTCTCTTACTAAATCCTTGACATCCACCTCTAAGGCTACAGCTGCGTTAAAAATGCGCGCCCCGTCAACATGTATCTGTAGATTGTATCGTTTTGCTAAATTGCCTGCCTGTTGCATGTACCCTGGTCGAATAGGCGAGCCCATACAGTAGTTGTGGGTGTTTTCCAGAGCTATCAGGCGGGTGGGCGGGTAATGCAGATCACTTGCCCGTATCTTTTTTTCAACGGTTTCCAGGTTTAGAGTCCCATCAGATTCATTTAAAATTATGTGTGGATGAATTCCACCGAGCGCAGCTATACCACCTACCTCGTTAAGAAAAATATGGCTTTGGTCTCCAAGGAGAACCTCATCGCCTCGATTACAGTGAGATAGCATACTAATCAAGTTTCCCATGGTTCCACTGGGAACGAAAACTGCGGCTTCTTTTCCCATGCGACCCGCAGCAATTTTTTCAAGACGGTTGACGGTTGGGTCTTCGCTGAAAACATCATCCCCGACTTCTGCCTCGGCCATCGCTTTACGCATGCTTTCTGTGGGTTGGGTTAGCGTATCGCTTCTTAGGTCAATAGTATTCAATGGTTAGTTTTTAGGAGGTTTGATTTGATTTACTTTCAAGCCTGAAGCGTTTGATTCGATAATATACGATCGATGACAAGAATATAGGCGCCACACATCCCAAAAGAAGAATTTTCCGGATATCACCATCGTTGAAATTTAGCTGGGTCATGACCTGATATTCCTGCTGGATTAACGCGATGAGGAGCACCGTCGTCAAGAAAGCGTATCCGATACGCTTTGATCCTTTGCTTTCGTGGTTGACGATAGCAAAGGCTATAAAGCGCAAGCCCAGAAATAATATTCCATTCAGGAACATCAGGTAAACGATAGCATTTTGTTCCAGTGTCAACACGGTCACGACTTGCATAGATACTCGTAGGTGATATTATATCGCATTATCGATGCAGTAATATCTAATTTAATAGAATTACGTTAAATGTAAAAATATTTGCTCTGAGATTACTAGAGTAAGGGCGCGAGAGAACCAAGATTCATGCTTAGATTTATAGTAGAGACTAAATACGCCCATCTAGGACAACATGAATTTTACCTTGGGAACGCTTCTTTAAAATAGCTAATTACTTTTTTATATACCGTCTATTCGCATACGCTTAAGGAAGACGGTCAAGAATCATTCAGAGCAATGACTAGTTATGGACGAATTAGAGCCTGAACACAATCATCAGGACATATTTCCAGGCTGATATCCACCGGATTTCACAATAAAAAAATGAAGGAATACCTACCATTGTCCGAAAAGAAAGAGCGGTCAGGTGTTTGAAATTTATAGGCCAATTGTCAAAACAGTGACATTTTTACCGTAATTATGATTTTTTTGAAATAACCCTCTTAGCAGGGAATTTAATTTTAAATATTTTAAAAACAATGACTTATGGATTCATTGGTCCACGGCGAACTATTGGCACATTATTTGCTTTATTTTGTGGAATAAATCATGCAAAACCATGGTTTTATATCATTTTATTAAATTCGAGCAGTTTGTGACGATTTTTATCTGATGAAACCTGGTTAGCCTCCTTTTTTCTTGGGAGAAAAATTGATCCTGGTGCTCTGACTTTATAATTGACCAAAAAGAGCTCACCAGAAGAAAAACATAGCTAAGGTAGTTTGATTCTTAGTTCTATTAAAGAAAGTTTGAGTTAGGAGAAGAATAAATGGCTGAAGAAGAAGCTGGAGAAGAAGGCGGCGAAGCAGCAGGAGAAGAGGAGAAAAAAGGGCTGCCTATTAAGCTTATTTTGATCGTTGTGGGTGTGTTGGCATTAGCAGGTGGTGGATACTTTGCCTATACAAACTTTTTTCAGGAAGAGGCAGTTGAAGAGTCTGCCGAAAAGGATAAGAATGGAGAAGAAGGCGGAGAAGGTGCGGATGGTGAAAATGCAGAAGAATTACCTCCGGGTGTTGGGGTGATGTTTACTATGGATCCGTTCGTTGTTAACCTTGCTGGTAGTAACGGAAAAAGGTTTTTGAAAGTAACTGCAACTTTGGAATTGAGTTCGCCTGAGGTCAATCCAGAATTTGAGGAAAACCTACAAAAGATTACTGATTCTATTCTCGTTTTATTGAGTAGTAAGAGCTTTGAGGATGTTTATTCGGTTCAAGGGAAGTTTAAATTAAAAGATGAAATTACTACTCGGGTCAACCGGTTTTTAGTGGTCGGTCATGTGAAGGATGCATACTTTACCGAGTTTATAGTCCAGTAAAGCTTCGCGAAGTAATTGTTGGTTGATATTTTACTATCTGTTTAAATAATTTATATTTTTTAGAATCAACTTAGGAATGTCAAATGGGTCAAGTTTTATCAGAGGGAGAGGTCGACGCGTTATTAAAAGGCGTTGGTGAAGGGGAAGTTCAGACCGAAACGGATCAAGTAGATGATGTCGCCGGTGTTACTGCATATGACCTGACCAGTCAGGAAAAAATTATTGCGGGCCGGCTTCCCACTCTGGATATCATCAATCAAATGTTTTCCCGGTTATTTCGCCAAACGTTTTCGGGCATGTTACGAAAAGCAGTGGAAGTCAACGCCGTATCCACTGACACGGTCAAGTTTGGCGAATTCCTGCGTTCGTTACCTTCTCCAGCCAGTCTCCATATTTTCAGGATGGAACCCCTGCGTGGGCACGGGCTGATGATCGTTGAGAGTAAGCTGGTATCCGCTATTGTGGATACTTTTTTCGGTGGGGCTAGTGGCAAGGAATCAACCATCGCAGATCGCGATTTCAGTGCTATTGAAATAAGAATGACGAAAAACGTGGTACTTGGGGCATTGGAGGACTTAGAAAAGGCATGGAAACCGGTCCATGAGGTAAACACAAATTACGTGCGATCTGAAGTTAATCCTCAGTTTGCGGCAATCGTTCCTCCAACGGATATCGTGCTGGTCATTGTTTTTGAAATTGATCTTGAGTTTACCTCAGGTTCAGTCACCATAAGTATTCCATACTCAGCGATTGAGCCGATTATACCGAAACTCAAAGCCACGTTCCAAGCGGAAGAGCAGGAAGTCGACCGTGTCTGGATCCGTCGTGTGCGCGAAGAGATGTTGACGACCGAAGTGGAGGTGGTTGCTGAATTAGGTAAGACAGATATTACTTCGGAACGATTGATTCAATTGAAGGTAGGGGACACCATTATGCTTGGAAATGACGTTACAGATCCTCTGACAGTTAAGGTGCAAGGGATGCCCAAAGTGAAGGGGTTCCCCGGTGTTTCCAGGGGACTCAAGGCCATCCAAGTAACAGAAATCATAGAAAGGGAAGGGTAGACCTATGGCAGAAGATACAAATCAAGAAGACGATCCCGTAGAAGACGAAGGTACCGGTGAAGGTGCAGGTGAAACAGCCGTCGAGGAACAAGAGGGGGATACCAACGAAGAAGAGGGTGGAAAAGCTGACGAAGGTAAAGAAGCTAATCTTGACCTTATTCTTGACATCCCTTTATCCGTGACCGTTGAATTGGGTCGTAGTAAAATGTTGATCAACGATTTGCTTCAATTGGGACAAGGCTCGGTTATCGAACTGACCAAGCTCGTTGGAGACCCACTTGAAGTTATGGTGAACGATAAACTTGTAGCGCGTGGAGAAGTTGTGGTTGTGAACGAAAAGTTTGGTGTGCGCCTTACGGATATCGTTACCCCAATGGAAAGAGTGAAATCGCTTGCAACTTGACGCATTGCAGGTTTTTTCACCCTCTCAGGTGAATTAATCCTGTAATCAGTCCGCTCCTGTCCACAATCATACTTTTACCGGATAGTTTTTGTATAAAGGTCGTTCTTTCCTTGCTTGATTTTCCGTATTTATTCATTTCCCCCTAATAATTTACCTGCTTAGATTAAGCTCTTTAACCATTGCTTAAAATTCTGTTTTCGGTACGGCGTTTCCTATTGATCGCAATATATTGCCTTAGTTTGTTTGTTTCACAAATTGTGTCAGACTAATATTCGATCTGTCGCTTTTCATGTTTCATTTTGATAAAGGGTAGTTGTTTTGTATTACTCTGTTTCTTTTCTTTTTTTGTCACGCGTTTAAGTATGTTCCTTGCTCCCACTCGGTTGGAAAGTTTTAAAGACCATCATTAGAAATAAAAATTATTACCTGTCAGTTTAGAACTTGCATTTTTCATTTCACATAGCGTCTGAATCACCTGTTACATAGCGCGAATGTGGGATCTCAGCGTTTTCTTTATCTGCCAGCACGAGATACGGCTTGGTCCTGAGAAATTTTTCGATATCACTGATAAGAACTTTTGATTCGGTCAAAATTGTTTCAGACTCTACTTCACCGATTTTTTTGGATATCTCTACGAGACGATTGGCAAAGGGTTGTGATTCCGTAATCGTTTTAATTATCTGATCAAATTCTAGTTTACGGTTGAGGTTGCTCTCCGCATATCTAGCGTAAGCGATCAGTTTTTCCGCCTCCTCCTCCAAGTGCCCTAAATTTATAAGATCTTCTGTGACTGCCTTTTCTCCTTCAGCTTTGAGTCGGGGGACAAGTATCTGCGCAATCTCCTCTAAAGGCACCCCATTTTGCGTCGTACACAAGTGATTCAAGCGGACAATCAGGACAGTGATTTTGGAATCCAGTTTGAGAGTTACGGTAGCGTGGTTACGCACTTTATAGTTTTGATCGAACATCCCCCAAATACCGCCCAGGCCTTTGATTTCGTCAACCTTGCTCTCCAGAGGATGAAGCAACGCAACGCAAGGCGAAGCGTCCGCCGCACCCACTTCGCCCCGTAAAATTAAAATGACAAAAAGTAACTGTATTAAAATAAGAAAAGGATTAAGGGAGTTCATTGATTGACCCTTTTGACAATTGATTTTAGTCATAGCTGCCCTCCTCATAATGTTTGCTTTCATAATTATACGCTCTTTTCAAAAAAAAAGACTTCTTGGAAGTAGGGCGCTAAACGATGGTGTCGCCAAATAACAGAAGCATATGCGAAGTAAAACTGTCATATGAGAACTACGTCATGATGTGTCATTTAATAGAGCCTACTTTTGGGAAAAGCCAAGCTTTTAATTAGTTTTTAAATATTAATTCTGTGCGGTACGAGGATTGCAATTTACCGTCTCGAATAGTTTTGTAGTCAGAAATTTGACACTTACTATCAAATGAAAATTTTATAAGGAACCTGATAATGAATTGGGAAAAGGGTTGGATATTTTTTGTCTCACTATTTACTCTTTTAAGCCCACTTAGCCTTGAGGCTAAAGTCAACTTGAGTAATATGAATCGATTAGAAAATGTCGAAACTCAATTTACAGAAGATGAACTGACGATTAAATTTTATTTTAAAAAGCCTTTAGTTCATTTGCGGAAACCCCTTTTTTTTGAAAAATCAATTCAGGTTGATTTCCCTCTGGCATACTCTCAACCTGCTAAGCAGTTTCTAAAAACTGGTGATTCTCAGATTAGTCAAATATACGTATCTCAATTCAATTCTAGAACAATGCGTGTTCGTTTCCTTTTGGGAAAAGATGAAGAGGGGGATTATAAAAATCGATTTCATATGGAAAAGGACGGGGCCTCTCTTGTTGTACGAATTGAACGAGTTGAGACTGATATTTTAGGCCAACTGTTGGCGCGAACAACAGAAAAATTTAATGAAAAAAAACAAATAAATAAACTAAACAAGTTCAACGCTAATAATGTTGAAGAAAAAAGAGAGGTTAAATCACAACCACTTCTCTTTGAAGCCAGAAAATCGATCTCTTCAAATTCCGGCGATTTGAAGTTGGATTCGCCTAAAAAAATAAAAACTGCTTCGTATAATAAGAGGCCCAAATGGAAGACAGCTAAGAATAAAACAGGTGAATCTTCAGGTTCGATAAAAAAAACATCCTTTGGTTTGCACCCGCCTGAAGATAAAAAAAAATCAGAACCAGTAAGTTTTCTTTCTTCCGGACTTAGAATGGTAACGACTCTATCGTTGGTTTTAGGATTAATATTTCTCTTGTTTTTTGGGTTTAAAAAATATGTTTTGAAAAACACTGCTTTTGGTGGTGGAAAACTTGTTCAGGTTTTGAGTACAAATTTTCTGGCCCCTAAAAAAAATATTGCGCTTGTGGAGGTGGCTGGAGAAATTTTAGTGCTTGGAGTTTCTGATCAGAATATTTCACTACTGACAAGTATTCGTGAACCGGATCGGATAGAAGAAATTAAAAACGCGCATGGCGATAATAGTCATGGCACAGACTGGAAACAAGGTGTTCCCAAGAATGCCGCAGGAAAGACTTCATTGGCTTCTTCCAATGCTGCCAACATGTTTTCTAAGTATCTCAAGCAGTTCTCCGGTTCTAGATCTAGTAAACAAGCTTCTGTTGATGCTGTTACGGAAAAAATAAGACGTAATATGGGAAAGCTGAGGGCTACGTGACATATAAATTGAAGAAAATTATTTTATGCGGGTGCGTCGTTCTCGGTTTATTTTTAGTGACAGGTTTTGTTTCTGAGTCAGAAGCGATTCCACTTCCGAATATTACGTTTGGTGTTGAGAATGCAGATAATCCAGAAAAAGTTTCAAGCGCCTTGCAGATCCTGGTTTTGCTGACAATTTTGACCCTTGCACCCGCGATTTTGATTATGACGACTTCTTTCGCAAGAATAATTATTGTTCTTTCGTTTTTGCGACAGGCAATGGGGACTCAGCAAACGCCTCCTACTCAAATTCTTATTGGGCTTGCCCTGTTCTTGACTATGTTTGTCATGGGACCTGTTTGGAGTGAAATAAATGAGGGCGCGTTAAAACCTTACATGGAGGAAGAACTAGGCCAGTTTGAGGCTTTAAAGCTAGCAGAAATACCTATTAAAAGGTTCATGTTGAACCATACTCGCGAAAAGGATCTTTCATTATTTATTAACTTGTCTGAAGACAAGAACCCTGAAAGTGCAGAAGAAATCAGCATACAAACTGTAGTTCCAGCTTTTATCATTAGCGAGTTGAAGACGGCATTCCAGATAGGGTTTCTTGTTTATATTCCATTTTTGATTCTCGATATGGTGGTTGCCAGTATCCTTCTGTCAATGGGTATGATGATGCTCCCTCCAGTACTTATTTCTTTACCCTTTAAGCTGATGTTGTTTGTGATGGTTGATGGTTGGTACTTGACCGTTGGTTCATTGATGAAAAGTTTTAGTTAGAGAGGGAATATGGATCAAGCTTTTATTATAGATTTTGCTATGGAGAGTATCAAAACGACCTTATTATTGTCTGCTCCGATGCTAGGGTTTGGTCTTATTACGGGGTTGTTGGTATCTATTTTTCAGGCGGTTACTTCGATTCAAGAGTTGACGCTGACCTTCATTCCAAAGATTCTTGCTGTTTTCTT
>JYMV01020148.1_pt1 | contig 12839 bp, 14 predicted proteins | sample 338911 | NCBI WGS metagenome assembly JYMV01 (sample SAMN03354496, study PRJNA234377) | hydrothermal vent metagenome | biome: Deep sea; feature: Hydrothermal plumes at the Eastern Lau Spreading Center, Western Pacific Ocean; material: Seawater | place: Tonga | collected 2009 | depth 2000 m m | reverse complement strand
GGTTGGACAAAGAAAAGATGTATATCACGAATCCCACCAGACATACTGTAGGGGTAATAATTATTACCAAAATTAATATTCGTTTCTTCATCCAATAATTTTTCCCCAATCAAGTTTTAGTGCAAGAAAATCTATACTCCTTTTATGTGATGTTTGATAGACAATTCTTTTTACACACTTGTTATAGAGTATGTCTGGATTATATCTTTTCCCATACCTATCTAAATCAATATTTCCCTGTGAATGCCCTACAAGTTCGTTTATGAAGTGAGGTTCAACCCCTAATTGTTTTAGATGGTCTATCACACTATGACGGAAACTATGAAATCCATTCTTGTCAGTTTTTATTCCAAGTAGTGGTAAATATCTGTTATTCCAAAACCGTGAGATGCTCCTACCATAAGTTCCTTCTCTATAATCTAATTCCTCAAATACTCTTTTTCTTTTAGTATCTTTTTTTAGAAGATTTATAAAATCAATAAATCCCAAATCCAAAAGTGTGTCGTGGATAGGAACTATCCTCCTTGATGATTGAGTTTTCAACCGTTTGTCGGGTCTGTTAGGTTCTGCAAGAATATCAAAACACCACCTCTTACTTCTTTGGTTTCCAGATATTTCCCTTACATTATCCAAATATAAAGAACATATTTCATTTTCCCTCATTCCGGTGAATACACCAATTAGAGGAACCCAATACCTATAATAACTATCTTTTTCTACTTTTGTATAATGGAGGTAATTTTGTTTGGAAAATATCTCTTTCAGTTCCTGTTCTGTAAATCTATCCCTTTCATCTCTAACTGATTTCTTCTGTTTTATTTTCATTCCTGTAAATGGGTTGGTATTACAATACCCGTTATTCACAGACCAAATCATAAAAGATGACAAATGACCCAAATGTTTATTGATGGTGGTTAGATGTATTATATCTTTCTGTGGGATTTCCATTTTCATAAGTGAATGAAAATCTTTATCTCTGTATTTTGGGTTCTTTGTTCTGTTCTTCGGGAAGTTCTTGATATGAGATTTGATAATATTTGATTTTTGTTTCGTAATATCTCCTATTGGAATATCACCTAATTTCATCTTCTGTCTTATCTCTAATGTCTTCCTTCTCCCCAATAAACAAATCTAAACCTTTTGATATGGGTGTTGATTGTAAAGAGTTGTGTGGGGTGGTAGAACCAACAGAATGAGATTGTGGTAAGTCAGTTTGAGTTTGTAAATCTGGAAACAAACTCATTCCTAATTTAGTATCCACTTCCCTACGGAAATCATCTTCATCAAACTTTCCTGTTTCTTTGATTAGAGTTCTTATCCAATCATATCGTAAAAGATAAAGTTGTATAAATTGTCTCCGTAGGTTCTTGTAGTTGATAGAATTAGTTTCTATCTCAATATCAAGTGATGTGAGTATTCCTTCTAATTTATTATCAAGTTCCTTTTCATAATTCTTTATATTCTCACCATATAATTCTTCTTTCATTTTTGTTTCTCTGGAAGAAACAATTTCTAAACTCTGTATGGTCTGTTCTTCATCAAACACATTTGTTCCCAAATAGTAATGTTGAGTGTGTTTGATTTGTTTTCTTACTTCAATTCGTAAGATTTCTTTTATGTTATCCAGAGACAGATTTTCCATACCTTCCCTAATTTCAGTAAATAATTTGTCTGTGATTTCTTTTAGTTTTAGACAAAGTATTTTTGTATCCCCATTTATAACATATCTCAAAGACAAACGGAACTCGTCTTTACCCCCAAAGTTTCCCCGTAAATCTTTGGGAATAATACTACGAAAATAGGATTTATTTGATAGATTGGAATTGTAATTTGACATAACACGAACCCTGAAAGTGGAACCAAAAGTGGAACCAAAATGGAACTAATCAAGTAGAGGGGTTCAATATGGGGATATTTTGGAGAAATGTAATTTAGGAATGGAGAGTAAATACAACTACTTATATCGAGGTGAGAGGATTTGAACCTCCGGCCTCTTCGTCCCGAACGAAGCACGCTACCAGACTGCGCCACACCTCGACTGTCTGCACAGTCTAACACAGCAGCTTAAAAATGGCAATGGAGGAGTCTGTAGTTTGCTCAGCGTAAAATGCTTTGCAAGGAGGCAATTTTCTGTCGTTGATCCTGCGTAGAAGCATAGTTCTCCGCATGGTTTAATTGCTTTAGCAGTTTAACAGTCAAAACAGGATCAGGTTTTATGTTTAGATCATCAAGCTGAAGTGCCAGAATTGTCATCTGCACATTTCGAATAATCAGTTTCGGCATCGTCAGCAGCAGAATATCGCGCTGGTTCAGGGCTTGCGCTATCTGGATGTCAAACTCTGCTGTGAGTGCAGCTTTTTTCAGAGTGTCCAGGGCTTTAAAATAGGTTTCAATCTTGACGCTCATATTCATCTCATTCTGTGCGGTGCGGATCAGACCGACGGCCTCCATGTAGTGTGTCTCAAATTCTGTCTCAAGTTGATCCGGAGTGAAAACTGAGCGCGGTAATTCTCCTGCAGAGTGTGATGCCAGTAAGTCAGGGGGCTGTATCAAACTCTGGTCTGTTGAACTGAAAAAATTCACCACAACCGAGTTTCTGTCTGTAACCTCAATGTACGGAGGCAAATCCAGTGCATTCGGATTTACCATTGCACTCAGAATTACTCTTTTCTGGTGCTCCACATCGGTATCAATTTCCACATAACGTAAATACTCATGATTATTAAATCCTGGAATCTCACGGATTTTTTCGGAGTTTGGAAAAATAATCTGCAGGAAAAACTGGGCCTTGTATCTTCCTGTCTCAGGATCCTCAGGACTCATTAAAATTGGTCCATCAAAAACCACCTCAATTCCAAAGCGCCTAATTTCACGTAACTCATCTTCAATTTGCAGCGGAATTTTTTTCAGTTCGCGGACCTTAAAAGTTTTTCGTAAAACACTGACATTTTCCGGAGCCTTCTCTAATAATGCGGTGCGCTGGAGAAACAGGAAAGCATCACTGTAAGTGAAGAATTCCCGTGAACCGTTCTCTAATTCCAAAACATAACGGTAGCGATCACCAAATTTATCGGTTTTCATGTATTTACTATCTTCTGCCTGTAGAATGCGAAAGCGGCGAATTCCCAAAACAAGGCTCTTGCCGTCCAGGATGTCATGTTTGCCAAATGTTTTGACAAAGGCAGTTGAGTTTAAAATGATGCGGTAAAACTTATTCTTGTCAAGTACTCCAAAATCTGTACTTTCCGGTGTAGGAAAGACAAGTGCACGATTTTTACTGAGAATCAGTTCATCAGTCTGTGCCCATTCGCGAATACGATTTATCAACCACTTTCGGCTGGAACCGTCATCAAGAATTGCCTGCAGATAATAGTCGTCTTTACCCCTGTTTTTGACAAAAACAGAAGAAATTTTGATGGATTTGAAATATCCATGATCCAGCACACCTGCCAGTTTGAGTGCTTTTTGCCGTGACGTATATTCCGGAAAGGCAAATGCCGGCAGACTGAAACCGGTCACAAACAGGGCCAATGCAAGAGAGATGAAGTATATTTTTTTATTCAAAATTCTTTCCCACATAAATTTCTACATCGGTTGCCAGTTTACTTATTCTACTCTGCGGCATTGGTACAATCACCTGTTCTCCCGGTAAAATCTGCGCCAAAATCAAGGCCTCTCTCATCAAATTTGCATGAAAGTAAATTTTGGTTTTGGGCAGGATTGTCTGTTCACGGACCGAAGATATGTTAACGATTTTTAACTTCATTCCAATCCGCTTTTCAATCGTACGTTTCTGTTGACGGTCCAACAGTACTGCAAGACGCTGTGCCGAGTCCGGATGAGGAGAAGCGTTCAGTATCGTAAGATTCAGTTGAACAACACGGCGGTACGACATCAGTGCGGTCACTGGATGCAAAAGCATCTCCTCTCGGGGACTAATCGCAGGCGGTGCCAAATCAATTATTATACTTTCCACTTTCTGCTGTTCTTGAGCATTTGTGGTTTCTTTTTTTACGGGCTTTTGCAAGGCAAATGTTAAATGACGTGAATCTGATTTTTCTGTATCCAGCACCAGAATATGTTCTTCAGTACTTGAAATAGTGAGGGTCACCTGGAACTCTATTTCCCCATTTTCTTTTTTTGTGATTTTCTCCTCAAGTAGCATTTTCTCCATGATACCCTCCTCTGAAAAGGAAGTTACTTCCCGTTCCGGCAGGAGAATGCTGTTGATCAATGTGTTGGGCAGAAGAACGGAAGTTTCGGTCTTGGAATTTCTTGGGAAAATCTGGATATGAGGAAATTGTCCTGGATCGAAAAAACCTTTAAAGGTCAGAAATGGCGTTTTCTCATCCGGAATCAATTCGAAGCGGTCAAGCATATGACCGGAACTTACGGAGAGAGATAACCCTGCTGTTGGAAATAAAAACAGCAGACTGAGTACTAATAAAAGGAAAAACTGCTTCATGAAATTGCAGTGGAAAAAGGTGCATGTGGAGTCTCACACCAGCACTACGGTGGTAGAGACACCAACTTACAAATGCAGAAAATGAGCCACTATAGAAAAGCAGTCATGAATCGGAAGGTTCGTCGGAGTCAGAAGGGTCTTGTGGTTCCTCTGGAATGTTTTCTTCCACCAAGTTTTCCGGAGCAGTTTCAGCCGCTGAGACGGTTGTTGAGTCTGTTGAATTTTCCTCTTTGACCTCAACCTCGTCATCATCCTCATCCTCAATCACCGGAGCAATGCCGATCACCTGTTCATCCGTCTCAAGGCGGATCAGACGATTACCCTGCGTAACGCGGCCGATGGTACGGATATTTTCAACAGGAATCCGGATCAATTTTCCAAGCTGAGTGATCAGAAAAAGCTGAAAATGCTCTTCAACTTCCAGTACATTCACAACCGGACCATTTGTATCAGTAATCCGGATTGTACGCATTCCAAAGTTGCCCCTGTTTTTTGCAAGAGTGTAATCTACTATCGGCGTTTTTTTGCCGTAACCACCTTCTGTAACCGTCAGCAGTTCACCTGTACCGGAAAGTGCCAGTGCAGAAACCACCCTGTCGCCTTTGCGAAGTTTGACGCCTCTCACACCACGCGCCTGCCGCCCCATGGCACGTAAAGTTGACTCATTAACGCGCAATCCCATACCGTCACGTGTGGCAAAAAACAATTCTTGATTTCCATCTGTTAGCTGAACAGAAATCACTGAATCTCCCTCGTCGAGAGTAATTACACGCAAACCGGTAACTCGGATTTTTGCGCAATCCAGCATTGGTGTTTTTTTGGCTACACCTCCTTCTGTGCAAAGGAAAATATATTTATTTTCTGCTTCTTTAGGAACATTCAGACAGGAACAAATTGATTCACCCTCCCTTAAAGGCAGCAAATTAATTGCCGCTTTTCCACGTCCGGTTGGTCCGGCCAGGGGAAGTTCAAAAACTTTTTTGCGGAAAACCTGACCTTTGTCAGTGAAAAAGAGAAGGAAATCATGTGTGGAGGCAACAAACATCTGTTCGACAAAATCTTCATCTTTCGTACCCATTCCCAGGCGTCCTTTTCCGCCACGGCGCTGTAGTCTGTACTCACTGACTGAACTGCGCTTTATGTAACCTTCACGGGAAAGAGTGACCACCATGTCTTCTTCATTGATCAGTTCCTCAATCAGGATTGAACTGTCACCTTCAATAATTTCTGTACGGCGCTCGTCTCCATATTTGTCGCGAATTTCAATACTCTCTTTGCGGATAATTTCGATGACACGCTCATCTTTTTCCAGGATATCCTTGTAATCCTCAATGGCTTTGCCAACATCTTCATGTTCTGTGCGTATTTTATCTTGCTCCATTCCGGTTAGGCGCTGCAATTTCATATCGAGAATTCCATGGGCCTGACGTTTGGAAAGACCATAGCTTTCCATCAAAACATCCTCTGCCACACCGCCGCTTTCAGCTTTTCGAATAATATTCAGCACTGCATCCAGGTTTTCAAGCGCAATCATCAAACCCTCAAGCAGGTGCATCCTGTTTTCGGCCTGTTTTAATTCATAACGTGTCCGGCGTGTTACTACTTCAATACGGTGCTGCAGAAAAAACTCCAGCATTTGCGTCAAGGCCAGGATTTTGGGCTGCTTGTCTACAATGGAGAGCATAATGATCCCGAAACTCGATTGCAGTGCTGTGTGTTTGTAAAGATTACTCAAAACCACATCCGGAGTTTCACCACGTTTTAGCTGAATAAACATGCGCATTCCCTTGCGATCAGATTCGTCCCGTAAATCTGAAATTCCCTCAATTTTTTTGTGTCGCACCAATTCCGCAATTTTTTCCAGCAAACTTGCCTTGTTGACCATGAACGGTAGTTCATCAACAATGATCATGTCACGTCCATCTTTAGTCTGCTCAAAATGACTTTTGGCACGAACCCGGATGATTCCACGTCCTGTTGTGTAGGCGTCATAAATTCCACTTTTACCAATAATAGTACCGCCGGTAGGAAAATCCGGGCCGGGAATAAATTCCATCAATTCCTGGACTGTGGCAGAGTTGCGGTGATCAATATAAAACAACAACGCATTCAACACTTCCTTAAGATTATGCGGAGGAATGTTGCTCGCCATACCGACTGCAATTCCGGTCGAACCATTGGTCAGCAAAATTGGAATACGCGAGGGGAGGACTGTCGGCTCTTCCAGGGAGTCGTCGTAATTTGGAATAAAATCAACTGTGTCTTTTTCCAGGTCTGCCAGCATATCATGAGCGATTTTCCGCATGCGGACTTCTGTATAACGCATTGCTGCAGGAGAATCACCATCAACTGAACCAAAGTTACCCTGTCCGTCAATCAACTGATATCTCATCGAAAAATTTTGTGTCAGTCTAACGATTGTGTCGTAAACCGCCGTATCTCCATGTGGATGATATTTACCAATTACATCGCCAACTACACGTGCAGATTTGCGGTAAGGTTTGTTGAAATCGTTACCCTGTTCACTCATTGAAAACAGTACACGCCGGTGAACAGGTTTTAAGCCGTCACGGACATCCGGAATTGCGCGCCCAACTATGACGCTCATAGCATACTCCATGTAGGAGTCACGCATTTCGTGGACTATATCTGCTTCAAGTATTGTTTCGCTCATGGTTCAAAAATAGTTAATTTTGAAGTTTAGTTTTCAGGACACAACTTGAATTTCAAGATAAATAGAAAAGGTATGAGGCCTCGGAATAGTTTGGTCTCCCATTTTTAATCCTTCCAGATGAAACTCAAGTGCTTCAACATATTTTTCTCTACCTTTTCTTTGGTTGCACCTGTGGCGACACATCTATCAATATCCGGAGAAAAAGCAGAAAATCCGGTTCTAGTTTCTTCTATAACTATCAGATATTTCATTTTTCAGCATCTTCAGGGTTTCTACTTCATAAACATGATCGCGTTTTTGAAGCACCAAAACTTTTTCCATCACATCATCCTGTTTAATTTCATTGACAACTTCCAAGCCTTCAGTGACTTTTCCAAAAACAGTATGCTTACCGTCCAGATGCGGGGTGGGGCTGTGTGTGATGAAAAACTGGCTTCCGTTGGTTCCTGGACCTGCGTTGGCCATCGAAAGAATTCCGGCGCTGTCATGCTGACGTTCCGGTGTACATTCATCATCAAAATCATATCCGGGGCCACCGGTTCCGGTACCTTGCGGACAACCGCCCTGGATCATAAAATTCGGAATTACACGATGGAAATTAAGTCCGTCATAATACCCTTTTTCGATCAAAGAAATCATGTTGGCCACCGTGTTTGGAGCATCGTCTTCAAACATTTCAATTGTCATATTGCCGCGATCGGTCTGGATTTGAATTTGCGGAAGTCCGTCAGTAATTTTTGTTTCACTCATTGTAATTTTCTATTTGGGTGCTAAAAAATAAGGTGGTTTCGAAAATAGCTCAGTATCGTAAAAACCGTCACCATGGGGACACAGAGGCCTCTGGGAGTAAAAATATAAAAAGTTAAGTGTGTTCTCTGTGACTCTGTGGTTAAATACTTTTTACGCAGTTTTTTGCTTTATATCAATTCATCAACTAGAGTTATTTTTTTGTTCCCGAAGAGTCTGCTTCATCTCCGGCAGATAAAGTTGAAAGATCTCCCAGTCCGAGTGAAGAAAAATCAAAATTGGAAACTGCAGATGAGTTTTCTGCATCCACCCACTTATCATTTTCAAACAGCAGCAGTTTGGCAACCCCTCGAAAAGGTGTAAAAATTTTTAGGTACGAATCTTCATCCTCGCCCTCCAGAGTCAGGTGAGTAGCTGTTTCTTCAACAATTTTACCTGCATATTTGACTGATAAAGTCTTCGGAAAAGTTACTCGTTTTTCTTCAATTTTCATGTTCAACAAAGTTTGAATAGCTACAAGTGTATCCGAAATTATTCAGGCACTAGAGTTTCTAGGCGGGCAATCGCATGAACCGGAGCATTACTTCCAGACATCAGGTCATTGAGAGCTGCATAGACAATCCGCTGTTTCTCGAGGGTACGTTTTCCCTCAAAGACAGGTGAAATTACCTGGATTTCAAAATGCCGTCCGTCCCCGCCCACTTCAGCAGTTGAGTCTGCAACAGATTTTTCAATTGCCTCCTTGATTTGTTCTTCAATAGTTTTCTGACCTCCAGCTAAACTCATAAATCCTCCTGCATTAAATTTACATCCAACTTGGTTTAAAATCTTCTTCCTGTTCCGGTGGTTCAAACATAAATGAAGTTTTGCAGCCACATGAACCTTTGGCTGATGGATTGTTGAATTTAAGCCCACGATCCATCAAACTGTAGCTCCAGTCTATTTCTGTATCCTTGATGTATAGATGGCTTTTTTTATCGACCAGAATTGTTAAATTTTGTGATTCAAACTCCAAATCAAATTTTGTCTTTTTTGAATCGAAATCCAGTGTATAGGTAAATCCGGAACAACCTCCGCCTTTGACCCCTACCCTTACACAAACGTCTTCTGCCAATTCATTTTCCAGCATGATTTTCTGAATTTCCTTTGCCGCATTTTCTGTGAGCGTTATCATAGTTTCTCCAGCGTCAGTGGTCTTCACTGACCAGGTTTCGGTTCCATTCCGGTATTTCAATAATGAGAGCCTGGACGCATTGACAGGCAAGACGTGACTGAGGTTCAAGTCCGGGTGCTAAATCCAGCATATCCTCCTCATCATCAGTAGCCTCGTTACAGCTTTCAAGTCCCTGCCGTACAATGACATGGCAGGTGGAACAGGCACAAACGCCTCCGCAGGAATGGTCCATATCGATACCTGCTTCCAGGGCTGCATTGAGAATTGAACCCGGAAGTCCGTCGGATTCAGTTGTAATTTTTTCAGATAAAACAGCCACCTTTTTCTGCATTGGCAGAAACGTTACATCATAGTTTTGAAGAGGTAATTCAAATTCCGCTTTCTCAATATAAGGATTAGTGCCTGCCATAATCTGTTTGTATAATTTCAAGAAAAAACTCTATTTCAAGAATTATACTGAATTTACCACAGAAAATCAATGCAAGAACCAATAATTTCAGTTATTTTTACTGACAGATTCTCAACAGCAAATCTGCAAAATTTCGTAAATCCGGATTTGCCCAATCCCGAATACCTAATGCTCTTCCCAAAACTACTCCTTCCGGATCAATCAGGTAAGTAACAGGAATGTTTTTGACGCCGTACAAGTTGGTAATTTCCAGCTTTGGATCTGCTACCATCGGGAACGTGAAACCGTATTTCTCAGCAAACTTGCTGATTTTTTTCGTGTCTTCTCCCATTCCAACTGCCAGCACGATCAATTTTTCCTGCCCCATTTGCTGATATGCCTTCTCAAAATCCGGCATTTCTTTCAGACACGGCGAACACCAGGTGGCCCAAAAATTCAACAAAATAAATCGACCACGGTAGTCTTTCAGATTGACTGTCTTTTCATCGGGAAGTTTTCCCGCAAAATTATGTGCCTCAATCCAGGCTGTAGCAGGAGTAATGCGCAGACTGTTTAGTAATTTTCGTTCTTCACCAGCCAGTGGCGCCTGTTTGCTCTGTGCAGAGGGAGTAACAAAAACCAGCAGCCAGAGCAAAAAAAACAGCCGAAGCAAATTTATTTTCGACAGAGTCATTTATATATTTTTTTGAAAGAAATCCACCTCATTTAAGGCAAAGTTGACTGGTAGACAGAGAACTTTATTTTACTTCAAAACAAGAATCTTCACAATCAGGAACACGAAATAACAGTCAAATTGAATTAGGCACAGGAGGCCAGTTATAAATCACACGCACAAAATCATGGTTTTCAACAAAATCCGATTTTCTCAAAAATTCTGCAAAAACTCTTTGACCAGTGGAGTCTCCAATAGCCAGCACAATCAAAGAGTCCCGGAATTTATGCATGAATTCCTCAGGAGGCAGATTATTAAAACCCCATGCCGGCCGGTTTTTCACCTGACGGTCAGGTGGCCCCGGACGATTATCCACAAAACCCAGCAAACGAACCCCTCTGTTTTCAAAACTTTGTGCCGCCTGTCTGCCGGTTGGACCTGAGCCTACAATTAGAACTCCACGACGTTTTTTGAGTCGACCAAACCCAAGGAGATAATGTGCTTTTGCGTCAAACATGGCCGGACGTTTATACATTGCTTCAACTCTTGAGAGACGTCCGGGGGCAAAATATTTACGGACCAGTATTTCCGGATGTTTAGCCAACTTTGCTCCGCCGCCGTATGCCCGCAAAATAAAATCATAATCTTCTGCCCAGGGATTGTTTGAGTAACCGCCAATTTTGTTGAATAATTTCCGAGTTGCAAAAAAAGTCGGATGAACAATTGGTGATTCTGCAAACAAATCGCATTCAATTTGCTGATGAGACATCAGGGAATTGCTCCAGGACTGGTAATGAACTGCGCTTTCCGGAAGCGGTCCTTTATCAGTAAAACCTTCCACCCTGCAACCTATCAACTCCAATTCAGGATCTTTTTGCATTAATTCCAGTTGTTTTTCCAATCTTGTTTTCTGCATCCTGTCATCGACATCCATCCGGGCAATATAAGTTCCTTTACATTCAATAAGTCCAGTGTTAAGTGCCGAAACAATGCCCTGCGGTTCTGTGCGAATCATCCGGATTCTGGAATCATCCTGACTTGCTTTTTCCAGCAGTACCGGGGTTTCATCGGCTGAACCGTCATCAACAACAACTAGTTCGTAATTTGTAAAACTCTGGTTTTGAATGTCAGTAAGACAGTTGCGCAACATTGCAGCATCGTTACGTACCGGCATCAGGATAGAAATTATCGGGTTGGATTTCAAAATTTGCCGGCAGAAAAATCTGTTGATAAGAGAATCTGGAGTATCTTGTTGCGATAATTTTGAGACTGATTAAGCAAGATCGCAAAATAGAGCGGTTGCGTGCCGGGCAGATAACCGGCCATAGTGTAAACCCCTCTGAGGGTACCCGTTTTTAGTAAAACACCATTATCTTCCTGAAGCAAATCCTGATACGGAGCAAAATCCTTTAGCAACTGCCAAATGGCTTCCGGTGTTAGACGATTTTTGCGCGAGATTCCTGAACCTTCAACCAACTTAAATTGTTCTTTGGGTAATTTGACTTCTTGTCGTAAATATTCTGTAAGTGCGCGTGTTCCTTTTTCCAGAGTGGCCGGAGGGCCGTAACGCTGCAAGCCAACGGTTAATAAAAGCTGATTTGCCGTAAAGTTATTGGAAAAGCGCAGCATGCCCGCAATTACTTCCTTCAATGTTAAAATATTGCTGTGAGTGTAAAACAGGTGATCTCCGTTTCTAACAGAACGTAAAGCAACGTTTTTGTTTTCAAATGAAAATCCTTCTTTGCGAAAAAATGATTTTATAAGTTCTCCTGAATAAGTAAAACTTAAGTTAGGTTGTATACTGATCCTATGAGTTCCTGGTGACAATTTTTTAGCCAGGCGACGTGCCAAAGGGGTCAGTGGAGTTTGTTTTTCAGCAGAAGTGACATGGCCTTTTGAATCAACTTTCACGAACACTGTGTTGAAATTAACCACCAGTGCACCGTTATGTGCATCAAAAGGATTATTAGAAAACGAAATTCCAGGGATTTTAATTTTTTCACTAAAGAGTGAGGTGTCAAAAAACAAGCCCTGCATTTTTTTAGGGACATCGGGAAGCAGGCTTATTTGTTGTGCTATTCGCTGCCATTCTTCGGAAACTAAAAAAGGATCGCCTTTGCCCTTGATGACAAGGGAATGATTTTGATCAATATAAAATTCAGTATTGAAACTGTATTCTGATCCAAAATAATGCAAAGCTGACAGTGCAGTTGCATATTTTAGCACTGAGGCTGGAATCAGCAACGGGTTTTTATTTGGAGGATAGCGATAGAGCACCTGTTGCTCATTGGCGATCAATACGCTTCCGTGACGGACCAGAGATTTTAACTGAATATCCAACTTAGATTGAGAAGGATTTGCTGCCCACAAAACGGAAGATAACAAAATAATAATTCCCGTTCCAAGCATCAATCTGAACATTTTTTCTTGCATTAGCAACAGCTTCTCATTAGGATTAATAGTTTTCAGGAGTAGAAATTTTCACACTAAAAAAGGTATTATGATCACTAAGAAAATCCTTGTTACCCCCGGAGACGGGATTGGTCCGGAAGTAACAAAACAGGCTATTCATGTGTTAAAAACTGTAGCACCACGTTTTGAACTTCAACTCGAATTATCTGAAAAACCTGTTGGTGGAGTCGCTTACGATTTAACCGGTACCCCAATTCCGGATGAAACGCTAGAAGCCGCAAAAAATTCTGATGCAGTTCTGCTGGG
>JYMV01048358.1_pt1 | contig 12840 bp, 11 predicted proteins | sample 338911 | NCBI WGS metagenome assembly JYMV01 (sample SAMN03354496, study PRJNA234377) | hydrothermal vent metagenome | biome: Deep sea; feature: Hydrothermal plumes at the Eastern Lau Spreading Center, Western Pacific Ocean; material: Seawater | place: Tonga | collected 2009 | depth 2000 m m | reverse complement strand
TGGGTGTGCGCTACCAGATGTATCATGCTTTAGCGCTGATTTTGATGGGTCTATTAATGTCTAAGATACCGGCCGCAAATACAGCTGCGTGGTGCTTTCTAGTGGGCACATTTTTGTTCTCAGGAAGTCTCTATGGACTGGCGTTGACAGGTCTCAAATTCTTGGGTCCGATCACACCGATTGGAGGTGTGGTATTGATGGCCGGTTGGGTGGTTTTGGCTTGGTCGAGCTACGGACAAGCTTGACGATTGCATATGATTTCAAGTAGATGCCTCGCATGAGCAGAGATCTTAAAGATAACAATTTATCCATGACTGACGAAGAGCAGGAATTCGCAGATCTATTTGCGGAAGAAGCGTCTCCCAAGACCATAGTGCGTGTAAACAAAGGTGAAATGGTGAAGGGGCATATCATTGCCATTCGCGAAGATTATGCCTTTGTCGACCTGGGTGGCAAAGCTGAGGGGCTCATCGATAGTTCAGAATTGGAAGACATGGGTCTCAAGACAGGAGACCTGATCGAAGCCATGGTTCTTTCGACGCGCGGAGGTATTCGTCTAAGCCGTACACTCGCCTCCGACGTACGCGATCAACAAATGGTTATCGATGCGTTTGAAGCGGGTTTGCCCGTTCAGGGACGCATTGAAGGGCGTAACAAGGGCGGATTTGATGTCAACGTTTCCGGGCAGCGGGCGTTCATGCCTGTCAGCCATTTGGATATCGGCATGATCGAAGACCTGGATGCGTGGATTGGTCGTACTGAACGGTTCAAGATTATTGAGTTTGACGCCATCTCCAATCGTTTGGTCGTAAGCCGCAGTGCTTTGCTCAAAGAAGAACGTGCAGACGAAGCCCGGCAAACCTGGGAAACAATTCAAGTCGGCCAAGATCTGACCGGCCAGGTTCGCTCAATTCAAGACTATGGTTGTTTTGTGGATATTGGCGGAATCGATGGACTCGTACACATCAAGGAGATGCAGTGGGGCCGTTTGGAGCATCCCTCGGAAATGGTGAGTGAAGGGCAAGAGGTCAGTGTCAGGGTGACTTCTATTGATCGAGAGCGTGAGCGTGTGGGCCTTAGCATGAAAAACGCAAATGACGATCCCTGGAGCAATGTGGGCGACGACATTCAAGTCGGTAGTCAATTGCACGGCGAAGTGACTCGTTTGGAAAAATACGGTGCATTTGTCGAAGTTCTACCGGGTATGGAAGGTCTCGTTCACGTTTCTGAGCTTACGTTTTCACGGCGCATCCATCACCCGCGCGACATCCTCAAAGTGGGTGACGGGGTGAATGTGACGGTGTTGGAAATAGACTCAGCCAATCAACGAATTTCTCTCAGTATTAAACAACTGGAAAAAGACCCCTGGGGCAGTGTTTCGTCGGAGTTTCCTTTGGGCACCAACCTGGTGGGTCGTGTTGAACGCTGTGCAGCGTTCGGTGTGTTTGTTGAGGTCACGCCGGGTATTACAGCGTTGTTGCCTCGCAGCGAGAGTGGTCAACCTGATGGTGTGGACCTCGGTCGTCACTTTCGATCCGGTGACACTGTGGAGGTTACCGTTATTAGCGTAAACCCCGAGGATCGGCGCATGGCGTTGACTCTTGCCTCGAACGACGGCCAACAGGAAAGCGCAAATATGCGTGATTATAAAAAGAAACAGGACGCGGGTGCCGCTGGAATGGGCACTTTTGCCGACCTTTTCAAGAGTGTGAAGTTGGACTAATCCTTCTTTGTGCTCAGTGATTGGCTGAGGTCTCTGACACGGCCCGACAAGTTCAATACAAAACACCACAGTAACTTGGCAGAAATTACCGGATCGGTGCGTGTCAGTGCTCGGAAATCGTCCCGATTAATAGTGAGGACCATGGTGTCCTTGCGGGCAACCACAGCGGCTGAACGACGCCGGCCATCCATGAAGGCGATCTCCCCAAAATGGCCACCAGGCCCCACGCTTGTGAGCTTGAGGGACCCTTTCATCACGTCAACCTCGCCTGAGTACACAATGTACATGGTATCGCCTACGGAACTTTCGGCAAAAATGGTCTGCCCAGCTTCAAATTCTGCTTCATATACGATCTTGAGAACACCAACGAGCTCTTGATAGCTGAGATAGCGGAACAAAAAGAGATCTTGTATGGCTCGAATCTTGACTGAAGTATCTAAGGATTCGTTGTCACCGGTGGCTTCGCTGACCTTGACATATACAGCGGATATATTGTCTTCGCCGCCCAGGGCATTGGCCTCATCGACCGCGAATTCGATGCCTTGTTCAATCACATCTCCGAGTTTGTCATCGTCGAAATAACGGTAGAGACCGTCACTACAAAGGAGCACAGAATCATCTGCTTTGATATCGAGCCACATTGTATCAACACGAACAGTAGGCAATTGGCCGACTGCACGGGCGAGAATGTTTTTATGGGCAAATGTGGGCAACTCTTCTTCGCGTAAAAGTCCGCGACTAATCATCTCTTGTGCCAGCGTATGGTCCACCGTTAGCCGTTGAACATCGTTATCTCGAATGAGATAAGCTCGACTATCCCCCACGTGGCCCAAAACTGCGCCATATTTTCCAACCGCAAACAACATGCCGGTCGTCGCCATACCTCTGACTTCGATGTTTTGCGATGATTCTCGGTAGATTTGTTCCGACGCAGACTGAAATACGGCTTCGGTCAATTCAATCAACTCATGGCGACGGTCCGAAGCAGTCGTTGATAGGTTGAGCGCATCGCAGAACTTTTGAGCATGGTCACGCACGACGCCACAAAAAATTTCTGAGGCACGCTCGCCGCCCTTTGAGCCACCTACACCATCAGCGACGGCAAATACTCCAGCGGCCGGATCAGAAAATAGGCAGTCCTCATTGTTGTAGCGAACCCGGCCGATGTCGGTTCTAGAAAATGCTTTGAGTTGCATTGGGAGATACTAGCAAGTGCGTAGGCTGCTTGTCACTTCTGCGTGATTGCCTTGAGAACACATTGTTCTACGACTTTGCAATCTGAGTTCAGACAACTGTGAGTGAGAGTCATGAGGGAGCGGTTCCGAGCCAATTCGGGCGCTGGATTTATCAACACACTTTTGCAGGCCACCAGGCAGTTCTTGATGTCCCCTCGGCGTTTTGCGAGTTCCGGATGGCAACGTTGTTCCTGCGCACAGAGTTCACGGCACATTGACTCCGCCTTGTTGGGTGAGATGGCTGGGTTTTGTGCCAATTCTTTTTCGCCCGCCAGGGCTTTGCCGACACATTGGTCAAAGGTCGGGCATGGCTCTGAGGCGCAACGGTACTGGGCTCGGAAACCTTGAGCAGTACGTTGGTTGTCGGCAGTTTTACCGTCCAGCATTTTTTGACAGGTTTCCACGCATGCGCTGACGCTGCCCGATGACGTGCCACATTGCTGTGCCTTGTTGCAGGCCCTCATGCAAATAGCGGCTGTGCTCCGATTGTCTCGTGGAAGCGGCGAGTCCCCCTTTGCCCCCGGTATTTCTATTGGCGCCGCTTTTGGAGGCGGTGGCTTTTCAGCTTCCGGGCTTGCCGCAGGTGTTTTTTGGGGACTCTCCGGCGTGGTTTCCGGATCTTTTTTACATCCACTCAAGAGGAGGAATATGCATATCTGTAGAACAATCAAACGCATGGTAGGAACAGTACACAAAAGTGAAGCAACTCTCAACGCAGCGCATCGTCTGGACTTGTGCGAAACAGAGAGGTAGTGTCAGCCAAATGCGCAAACCTGAACTTACCCTATCATCGTCAGAGCTGGCCACTTCAAGTAACAACGATATTGGTCGAACTGCCGTTTTCTTTGACTACGAGAATATTGTGTTGGGCGTAAAAGGCACCTTCGAGCCTTTTCGAATTATGGAATACCTGGGATCACGTGGAAACGTACTCATTCGTCGTGCATATGCGGACTGGGGACGTTTCAAGAGTGATCAATCCAAATTGCTGGAACTGGGCGTCGAGATGATTTTTTTGCCGACCTACGGAGTCAAGGACAAGAACCGTACAGACACCGCCATTGCTGTGGACGCGATGGAGATTCTGGCCCTCCATCCCAATATTGATACATTTGTCATTGTCAGTGGGGACAGTGATTTTGGTGTTCTTGCACGCAAGCTGCGCGGCTACGCTAAGCAAATTATTGGAATTTCGTCCAAGAAATCAGCCTCCAAGGTATTGGTCTCCGTCTGTCACGAGTTCGTTTTTTACGAAACTCTGGTGGGCGAAAAACTGAGGGGATATAGCACCAAGGAGGGTCACCGCTTTCTGGAAAAAGTGTTGCCTCGTTTGGTGGAAGACTATGGGAACACCTTCCAGCCTTCATTGATCAAAGACCGTCTACGAAAATTAGATTCTTCTTTTAGCGAACGAAATTTCGGCTTTGGAAGTTTTAACAAGTTCCTCGAGTGTTATCCGGAGTTGCTAACCGTTCAGAGTTATCCGGGCGGAAAGAACGAAGTTACCATCAGAGAGTTGGCTGGCTCGTAAATGTGGCGTCTCATTCTGGTGTTGATTTTGTTGGCTTGCTTGGGCTGCAAATCCAATATGAGCCTCAACACACCGGCGTCTAAAAAACAGACAACGGCGCAGACACCGGAGAACAACAGTGAGTCTCCTCAATCGTTACGAGGTTGCACCATTGAAGCGATTCAACAGGTGGTTCGGGCGCACAAGAAGAAAGTCACTCGGTGCTACCGGAAAGGCGTTGCCCAAAATCCAAAACTGGGTGGCCGGGTGGTGGTAAGAATCGAGATTGGTCAAGACGGAAGGGCCAAGTATGTGGGCATCAAAGAAGACACCATGGGGAACAAAGAGGTGGCGGAATGCATTGTCAGAGTGCTCAAGCCGTTGGCGTATCCATATCCCGGTAGAGAGAAATGTACGGTTTTTTACCCCTTTAATTTTACGGCGTCGGTGCCAAAATAATGTTCAAGCGCTCTAAATTACGGCTGTTGTTTGCGTCAATCTTAGTCCTGGGTGGCTTCGCTTCATCTATGGCCGACCAGCGCCGACCACCTGAGTCGGAAACTCGGACCTCTCCGCATACCAAGACTGATAGCGAGGCTGAAAAAGCGCCGGTAACGGCACCGAGTTGTCAGAAACGGGCAATTTCTTTTGATGGTGGTGCGGGCAAACGCATTATTCTCGTCAACGTTCATGAGACCATTGATTTGGGATTGTCGCCGCATATTGAGCGGGTCCTTGCGGAGGCTGCACAGTCCGAGGATGTTGCGCTTGTTTTGCTTCACATGAATACGCCCGGCGGTCGTTTGGACGCAGCACAGAACATCAAAGACGCATTGCTCAAATCCAAAATACCCACGGCCACTTTTATTGATACTCATGCTTTGAGTGCAGGCGCTCTTATTGCCTATGCGACCGATTTTATTGTGGTGAATAGTGGCGCTACCATGGGTGCGGCCACGCCTATTCAAATGGGTCAAAGTGGCGAGGCAAAGGGTGTTGGTGAAAAGTTCGTATCGGCGGTTCGCGCAATTTTTGAGTCCACCGCGCAGGCCAAACAACGCGATGGAAAAATAGCAGAGGCCATGGTCGACAAGGACGTGGAGATCCCCGGTCTTATTAAGAAGGGCAAGTTGCTCACTCTTTCTAAGGATGATGCCCTCAAGTTTTGTGTGGCTGATTTTGAGGCCAGTGACGTGGATGATCTCAAAGAAAAACTCAACCTCGGCCAGGCAAAAGTGGTTCAACGTCAACTCAACTGGGCTGAAAAAATTGCTCGAGTACTTACCGACCCCACCGTCTCTTCTCTGCTCATGACCTTTGGCTTTCTGGGCCTGATGATGGAGCTTTACACGGCGGGTTTTGGTATCACCGGTTTCATTGGAATCAGCTGTTTGCTCGTGTTTTTCACGGGTCACATGATTGTCAATTTGGCCGGCGCCGAAGAATTGCTGCTTTTTGTTGCAGGCTGCGGACTCCTGGCTGTTGAGATTTTTGTCATTCCAGGTTTTGGTTTGGCCGGCGTTCTTGGAATAGGTGCTCTACTTGCCAGTGTTGTGCTCGCTATGGTTGGTCAGGACATTTCTTTCAGTTGGGAAATCGGTTTCTTTGGCGATGCAATGGAGCGGACAGGATGGGCCTTTATTTCTACCCTGCTCCTGTTTGCAGTGGCCGCAAAGTTCCTGCCCAAAACAAAGTTGTTTCAAAAACTAGTACTCAACGCGGCTGTATTTGGTGGTTCACATGACCTGGGACCCAGTCAAGATCTGCAAGGTGCCAAGGGGGTTGCGCATACCGATATTCGAGGTAGCGGCAAGGCTCGGATTAACGGTCGTACTGTCGACGTGGTAACTCAAGGTGACTATATCAACAAGGGTGATGCGCTGGTGGTGTTAGAATCTCGACCGGGCCAAATCGTTGTGGAACCAGACTCATCGGAGTCCACCTGATGTCCCCTGTTATTTACGCCATCATTTTGCTTGCCGTCGGTGTACTGCTCATTGGCATTGAAGTTGCCATTATCCCAGGTTTTGGCTTGGTAGGAGTCCTTGGGGCGGGTGCGTTGCTTTATGGCGCATTTATCGCTTACCAGAACTACGGTTCGGCCTGGGGATTTGCTGCTATTGGCTTTGGGGCGGCCGCGGCTGGGCTGGGAGTATATTGGTCTTTCAAACTGGGCTTTACCAAACGCCTGGTCTTAGAAGACCAAGTTGTGGGCGATTCATCGGACCTTCCTGCTCAGGCGGAAAAACTGGTGGGACAAGTGGGCATTGCCGTGTCTGACCTACACCCTGCCGGCATTGCCAGGATAAATGGTCAGCGTATCGATGTGGTTGCAGCCGACGGTGAATACATCGAATCCGGCACCGCCATTGAAATCATCAATATTAACCAAAACAGCGTGGTGATACAGCGCCACCTTGCCCAGGAGACAACTCTATGACACCCGAAAACATGAACATCATGGTCCTTCTTTTTGTAGGTATGGGCCTTGTCCTGCTTTTTTTCTATTTTGTGCCCATTCGATTGTGGATTGCGGCCCTGTTCTCAGGTGCCCGAGTTGGCATTCCGCAACTGATTGCCATGCGACTGAGACGGGTCAATCCGTCCATTATTGTCGATGCGCGCATTAGCGCTGTAAAGGCGGGCCTCCAAATATCAACCGATGAATTGGAAGGCCACTACCTGGCGGGCGGAAATGTGCACAAGGTGGTGAATGCGCTCATCTCAGCGTCCAAAGCCAATATTGAATTAGATTTCAATAAGGCTGCGGCTATTGACTTGGCCGGTCGAGATGTTTTTGAAGCGGTTCAAATGAGTGTGAATCCGAAGGTTATTACGACACCCAAGGTTACGGCCATGGCCAAAGACGGCATTCAATTGAGCGCCATCAGTCGAGTCACAGTGCGTGCCAATATTGATAAGTTGGTGGGTGGAGCAGGTGAAGAGACGATTCTTGCCCGTGTGGGTGAAGGTATTGTGACCACCATTGGTTCTGCCGACACACATATGGCGGTGCTCGAAAATCCTGATCGTATATCAAAGGTCGTTCTTGAGCGCGGCCTGGACTCAGGAACAGCGTTTCAGATTCTCTCTATCGATATTGCAGACATTGATGTGGGTGAAAACATTGGTGCCAAGCTCCAAACTGAGCAGGCGGAGGCTGACAAGAAAATTGCACAGGCAAAGGCTGAGGGTCGTCGTGCAATGGCTGTGGCGGAAGAGCAGGAAATGAAAGCCCGCATCGAAGAGATGAGAGCCCGGGTGGTGGATGCCGAGGCCAGGGTGCCACTGGCGATTGCCACTGCCTTCGAGAAAGGCCAGTTGGGTGTGATGGATTATTACCAGTACAAGAATATTATGGCAGACACTCAAATGCGTGACGGTATTGCAAAAATGGGCGATGACGAATCGGATTCCTGAATTTGATGTCCAAGACTTCATCGAAGGCCATTCCGAAGAATAACCGCACATTCTTGCGGCGCCTGGCGCTCTCTATTGCGCTCAAGAAAGCTCGTTCGGCGCGGTGGGAACGCCCTGAATCCAGCAGGGTGAAGAGCGTCCGATGAAAGAGATCATTTATTATATTGCTGCGTATTTTATCTTCAGCGCCGTCAGCACCTTTATGAAAAAGGTCTCAGGCCAGCAGGAAGATGATGATGACGGTTCGGGTTTTGCCGAAGCATTGAACCGCGCGCGTGAACTGAAGGAACATGTTTCAACGGTTGTGGCTCAGCTTGAAAGTGTCCCTCAGAATGCACGCTTACCGTTGCAATTGGTTCAATCCATCTATTTGCGCGAGCTTGACGCCTTGATTCAGGGCGCTCAAGAGGCGCAAGGGTCTATGAGTTCCTGGGTCATTGATGGATGGCGCGGTCGCTTGGAGGCTGGGGTGAATAGTCTGGTGGCGCACAGCCAGAGACTGTCCCAGGGCGAATCCAGTTTTCTCTGGGTGGGTGCTGTGTTGAATCAGTCCATGGATGATTTTGTTGAAGAGACTGAGCAAGTCATTGGTGCCGACCCGAATTTAGATGTCCTGCGCGCTCAACACCTGGACCGTGGCGATTTGCAGCATCTTTATGCGGTTTGGGCAGATCGGATTTTTGCCGATGTCGCCACTGCCGTACTTGACCCCGAAAATGCGCAACTTGTGTTGAATGCAATTCAGGGAGAAGAGCAAGCGCTGTGGGGCGAGGGTTCAGAGCCTCCTCCCATTGTTCGTGCACATGTACTGGCGTTGGTGCTGAAGAGCACGTTTGAAGTGCAAAAGCATGGGGAATGGCGTGGTCAAAAAGAACTCTTTGTGACCGATTCCACCGGAGCTCGCTATGCCTTGCCGGTCATGGTTGTACTCGAAGACATTGAGTCTCTGGTGGCTGATTTGTTGTCCCATCCCTTTGATGCGTTTGGGGCGCGTACGATCACTCAGTTCAATAGCGCCTTGCCGGACTTGACGAGCTTATCAACGGTTACTGCGTGGGTGCCGGATCCCGAACCTGAAGTTGTATCAACGATGGCGTTGCTTCAAGCCCAACATCAACGAGACTCATTGAAAGCTCGTGAAACTGCTGTTGTTCCAGATCCGCCCAAGGACAGCAGCCTTATTGCTTCATCACGCCGCCGAAAAAATGGGCGCAGAGCAAGCACTGCTAAGGCAGACATTGTGGGTGCCATGGTTCTGGTTCAGGTGCTCGATATTCGATAGCGGTGGATTGTCTCTGAAATGAGATCTTTCCGGTTAATTTACATAACCCCAGGATTTCATGAGCTCACGAACCTCTGAATCGATTTGTCCAGCAGATTCCAAATCTTCGCTTTCAGGAGTGTTGCCTCCGGTGTCACGCCAATAGAAAAGTCCCGCATCCACACCGGCGATAGTGGCCGGCCCATGCTTGGGCGCCAATCCAAGTCGATGGTGTGCCTTGTGGGTTATGAGTAACGGACTATCCAACAACTTGAGCCCGTATGCGCCCACGTAAAAACGGTGAGCCCCCAGTGTTTTCCCATCGAGTTGAACATTGACTTGCAGGTTTGCGTCATCGGGTTTCGTTCTCAGCCGTATAGATACATCTTCGAGCTTTCCGTCCAGGGTGATTCGAAGCTCTTTTTTTCCTTCGAGTCGGATTCCTGGGCTATTTGTGTCCCATTCTGAAATCTCTCCATCGCAGCTAATCACCCCTTCAAAACGTCCCTGAGATTGACCTTTATGAAAGCGAAAATTGCTCCAGATTTCCCCCACGTCGGCAATTAGCTCAGTCGGAACAGGCGGTGCAGACACCGAGTTGGAGGCTTGAATATGGTTGAATCGACGCGCCAACTCAGCGCGAACCTGACCGAGTGCATTTCGCATTTTTGATAGTTGTTTCGATTCAGATTTGGCGCTCAGAACCAGGTTATTGAGTTCCTGTGGGTCCTTATTTAAGTCGTAGAGTTCCTCCAGGCTACGGCGGGGATCAAACAAAGTCTTCTGACTGAATTTAATATGTTCGCGGCGATCGTGAACGATGTATTTGTAGCCTTGCCACCGCAATCCCGTCGAGAGTCTGGCTTCCGCAATAATAGGGACCTCTTTAGTTGATTTATTGGTCTGAATTAATGCCGACAAGTCCCGGCCCATTTGCCCGGCCACGGGGGTCATTTGAAGCAAGCCGAGCAAGGTGGGTGCAAGGTCCAAATGAGACATAGGATGGTCGATTGTGCGGGCCTCTAGTTTTCCGGGCCAATAGAAGACCAGCGGTACATTGATTTCTTCGTCGAAAAGCGTCTTTCCATGATGATGTAGACAACTTGATTTCCAATTCTTGGCCCAACATTCATGGCGTGAATCCATGATTTCACCGTGGTCGGCTGTGAGAATAATCAGCGTGCGTTGGCGGAGCTTGAGCTCATCTAGAGTCGCCATGATTTTGGTGAGGTGTTGGTCAGTCCATTTGATTTCACCCAGATACTCTTTCGAAAACCCCTGAATGTTTTCAAGCGCCGGCTTGAATGCATCAAAACTTTCTTTGGGGGGTTTGTAAGGTCTGTGTGGAGCCGTGTAGTTGAGCACCATAAACCAACGCTCATCTTTGTGGTTCTGAAGCCAAGAACGTGCTGAGTCCGTAATCCAAGCGGTATTTTCGAGAGGGTTTCGATGGTCAATGATTTCGTCAAATCCCGCATCGAGACCAATGGGCGTGTTGTCAAAGAGGAACAAATTGTCGCCGATATGTATGTTGCGGTACCCGATGGACCGCATGAGTTGTGGCAGCAGGGGAGGATGCGCGGCATAAAACGCGTTCTTCATGGCGACCGTATAATTCCACCGAATGTGATGAAAATGACCGATTGTTGGATACTGGCTCGCCAACAGTCCGTAGGTAGAAGGCCGGGTTTGGTTGCCCAGCGAGAACGCCTGAGTCATTGAAACTCCATTTTCAGTGAGAGACTCCATGGTCGGGAAAAGTCGAGGCAGGCCGCGTTTCTTTCGAGCTTCACCGAGGGTATCCGCTCGTTGTGCGTCGACAATGACCAGTAGCACATTGTCGAGGGTCTCTTGGGTTCGTGAAATAATAACCGGATCTGCAAACAGCGCCGTAATACGTTGGTTGGGTTTGGCTGCGTTCCCCTGAGTGGTTAGCGTCAACTGTATGGTTTTTCCGGCCCATTGAGCGAGGTCCAGATCGACCGGCCTCCACCTCTTGAGTCTATGTATCGCCGTTCCCGCTTCAAGTGTTGACCAGATCTTGTTTACGTTATTGACCCACAGCGTCAGATGAGCCTCCCGGTGTCCTTCAACGTACTTGCCGACTGCGTAGTCCATTTGAAAACGGCCGTTGGAAGGTACCTTGATGTCCCAGGTGACGCTCGTGGGAACCGGCAGCGTCAGAGCCGCGCGCGAGTGCCATTTTGAAGTCTTGCCTTGGTGCCAAATGACACGTCGGTCAAGCGATCGGTGCTGACCATATGCCCATGGATTGGGAATACTTTGCTTGTTGGTCTTCATGACGCGAAATCCGGGCTTGAAGTGATGAGAGTGAATCTTAGCTTTGGGCAACAAATCCAATAGGTGCATCACAATCGTATCTTGTGTTTCATTTGAAGAGTCGGCGTGAATTCTTGAATTTTGTTTCTTATGAACGACAACCTTCTTGAAATCTGAACTTTGCTCAGCCGGGGCATTTTTGTTGTTTAGTTTCAGATGATTACGCTTTGGGGGCGGATTTAAACCGTCGTTATCAGATTCACAACTCACACCAGGGACGGCGGTAAGTGCGATCAATCCAAGTCTCAGCAACAAGCGTTTCACTGAGCCAAAATAGTGAGACGTAGCATGTCTGGTCAAGTTTCCTGCTTGACAGTTAAGTGAACTGCCCTTAGTTTGGCGCGTCATTTCATCCTAGGATGAGTAAGAACAGTGCATTGGAGTTGATTTTAATGGCAGAGTACTCAAATCGTCAGTCCGGTCGGTATGACCGCCCCAGCAGTCGTTCAGATGAATTGCGTCCCTTAGAGGTTGTCGTTCATGACGATAATCTTGAAAAGGCCATTCGCGTTCTGAAACGTGAAATGGGTAAAGAGGGAATTCTCAGAATGCTTAAGCAGAAGCGTTATTATGAGAAGCCCAGTGAGGCCAAGAAGCGCAAGCAGCGTGAAGCAGTTCGCCGTAATCGACGCTCTGTTCGCCGTTCTAACGACCGCTAGTCCTACCCAACACATTCTATCTCAAGTTGACGGCATCCGACCGTCTGATAGAAGCATCCCACCATGTTTGGGATGCCTCGTTCGCATTGGTTGTTTCTTTTCTCAATCGCTTTGTTGATAGGCGGATGTAAGAAAGAAGGTACCGCACCGATTCCAGCACCTTCCACCTCTGCACCCAGAAAAGTACCCGAGGCCATATTTGATGAGCGTATTTTTAGTTTTGCGGAAGCTGGACCAGAATCGCTGGATCCCAATCTGATCGCTGAAGGGGCTGGTAATCGCATTGGCAGCCAGATGTTCGAACCTCTAGTCTTGTTTGATGCTCAGGGTGGGGCAGTTCAGCCGGGGCAGGCAGAACGCTGGGAGGTCAACAAAGACGGCACCGTCTATACCTTTTACTTGAGAAAAAGCCATTGGTCCGACGGGGTTCCTATTCATGCCGCGGATTATGTCTACAGCTGGGAACGGGCCATTAATCCCAAAACCAACTCGCGCGGTGCTGAACATTTTTGGGTTATCAAAGGTGCCCGAGCCTACAACAAGGGCGATAGTCGTGACTTCAAAAGCGTGGGTGTACGCGCGCTCGATGAACAGCGTTTACAAGTGGAATTGGCGGGTCCGTCACCCTACTTCATGGACTTGATGACATACGTCATCTTTTCACCGGTTCCGCGTCACGTGATCGAGAAACA
>JYMV01020504.1_pt1 | contig 12841 bp, 10 predicted proteins | sample 338911 | NCBI WGS metagenome assembly JYMV01 (sample SAMN03354496, study PRJNA234377) | hydrothermal vent metagenome | biome: Deep sea; feature: Hydrothermal plumes at the Eastern Lau Spreading Center, Western Pacific Ocean; material: Seawater | place: Tonga | collected 2009 | depth 2000 m m | reverse complement strand
TCTTCTGCGAGCGCTCGTGCGACAGTATGTTCATCCAACGAAGCAACACATTTCTTAATCAATAAAATATCGTCAGATTGTGCGCGTACTAAAAGCCGCAATAGATAATTCAACGAAGTGTCATGCAGGCTCGTAAAGGTCAGCGGAAAAGCGCCAGCTTGAACAACTCCACCTTGGTCTAAAATCAATTCGCCAACCGCTTTTATCGTACGGTTTTGGTCTTCTACCACATCCATGACCGTCGCCAGCGATTCTTGCTCGCCATCATCAACCCACGGCGAAACGAATGCCATGTAGGATGCCAACGAAGAACTATGGACACCTAAAAGTCGATTCAATATATCTATGGTATTGTTCATAATGTGTTCTTCTTTACGTTAAGCGATAAACCAAACGACAGCTTGTTGAGCAACATGGGCAACCGATTCCCAACACACAATAAGCAGTACAGTGGGAGCGGTAATGGCGATCACATAGGCTGTTTCAATCTTGCCTACTTCCAGGTTTCCGACAGGCTTGGCAGTGGTTGGCTCACCCATGATCATCGTTTTGATAACTGCTAGGTAATAAAACAGGCTGATCGCAGTATTAAGTCCAGCCACCACTAAGATAACCAATAAATAGGTTTGCGTGGTGGCGGTATAAGCTTCCGTGATCGAAGCAAAAATTGCGAATTTCCCTAAGAAGCCCGCCAGCGGCGGAAGTCCAACGAGACTAAAGAAGATCAAAGCTAAACAAATAACCAAGGCGGGGCGTGTTTTGATCATACCTGAATAATCTGAAATCTCTTCGCTGCCGATATAGTTTCGCAGGAATGCGATAATCGCAAACGCACCCAAGTTCATGAATACGTAAACGACAATGTATTGCAACAACGCACTTGCCGCATTCTCGGCTCCCGACGAGTCAACGCCTAACAACGCCATTAGCGGACAAATTGCCATAATCATGTAGCCCGCATGAGCTATCGTTGAATAGGCCAACATCCGCTTAATATTTGTTTGGCCGTACGCAGCCAGGTTACCAAATGTCGTTGTAATGACGGCAAAGAATGCTACCAACAGAGCAATGAAGTTGCGAACCGGTGCTAACTGAGCGTCCTTCGCTGCCTTGCGAGCAATTCGATCGTCAAACTGGTCTGTTGTTTCAACTGCAGCAACCGCCGAATCAACCGCCTCGTCATCAGCGACATCTTCAACAATAGCTACTGGTCTCGTCTGCTGTATGTCGAGCAATTGTACATTTGCAGCTGCTCCCTGAGATTCGGCCCTGTCAGCTACCGTTTCCAATGGTACGGAGCCCAAACCAACAGCCAATCGCAACAACAGCGCCAGCGCTGCTGCTTTCGAGGCAATACTGAGAAATGCGTTGACTTCAGCACAGGCACCGTGAAACACATCAGGTGCCCAAAAATGGAATGGAACGACTGACAACTTGAAGGCCACGCCAGCTGCGATCATAACAGCACTCAAACAAAGAACCGCTTGTTCTGATGCTGACATGTTCGGCAAAATTTCCGCTAATTGCAAAGCAATCGTTGGTAAATGCGCTGAACTAGTTAAACCCGCTAATAACGAAATGCCATAGAGCATAATCCCGGCGGCACCGGCACCATAAATGGCATACTTGAGACCGGCTTCACTACCACGGCGGCGACCCTTCATCAAAGCAGCCAATACATAGGATGGCACACTGGTCATTTCAATGGCTAGGAATACAACCAAAAGATGATTCGCTGAAACCATCAAGCACATTCCTAGGGTCGCACCGAAAATGAGTGTATAAATATCCGCTCCATCTTCGCGATCAGGAATGCCAGAAATTTTGGTGAAGATCAAGAACATTACCAAGAAACCCATCAAGATCGTCCGCATCGCAACTGTTAATCCATCATGAACCAACAGTCCGGTAAATAGTTCGCTGCCAATTAATTCTTCTGACCCAAGCTCCCAAGGGCGACTTGAGATTAACCCAGCGACCGCTCCAACCAAAGCAACCCAAAACAGATCGATACGACGAGACATCAGCCGCACCAATAAAAAGAGCGAGATAAACAGACTCAAACAAATCTCTGGCATGAACAACATGATGCTGTTCTGCGAGTCTGCGGTTAAGTCTGTGATAAGAGATTGAAAATTCATAACTTGCTTTGTTAGGTTATTGTGATCTTTTGACCGTCAAATAGTCGTATTCGGTTTCCCTGTTATTACTGTTGTTCGTTTACGCTCACAACTACAGCTGCTTCATTGCGAATCATTGAACTGAGCGGGTGCGCAACATCCGTCAATACAACATCTGCTGACAGTGCAGTGACAACAGATTCCGCTGGATGATCCGCTTCTTCTACCTCAGTCGCCGTGTCTTGTTCAACGCTCGCTTCATATCGGACTCGCCACTCGTTTAATGAATCAACTTGGGCCGCGACAGTATCGTCCATGTAACGAATTATTAGGTTTGGAAAAACGCCAAAGAGGATTGCCAACGACAACAGAATCGCACCGATGGAGAATTCTCGATTGTTAATCGGGCATATTTCCTCCGCATGAGGGCCTTTATATTCGGGGCCAAGGTAAACACGTTGGATCGCCCACAGAATATAAGCAGCGGTGAGAATCACGACGCTGGCGGACACAATTGCCAATAACGGACTGAATTTCCAAACGCTTAACACAACTAGAACTTCGCCAATGAACCCACAAAGTCCAGGCAGACCTAAGCCGGCAAAGAACAGACCCATGGCCAGCGCCGTGTATTTTGGCATCAGCCCATAGAGCCCGCCGAACTCGTCGAGGTTTCGATGGTGCACTCGGTCGTAAATAATTCCAACCATAAAGAACATACCAGCTGAGGAAATACCGTGACCAATCATTTGGAACAGGGCACCGTTGATCCCCATTTTCCAATAATCACCATCGCCCATGAGCGTCCAGACGCCAAAGCCTAGAACGACATATCCCATATGGCTAACCGAACTGTAGGCAACCATCCGTTTGAAGTCTTTTTGAGCTAATGCTGCAAACGCACCATAAACCATACTGGCCACACCTAACCCACATACCAGATATGCAAGTTCTAGGCCACCAACCGGGCAGATCGGATAGCAGATTCGGATGATCCCGTATCCACCCATTTTCAACAACACACCAGCTAGAATCATCGAAATCGGAGTCGGAGCTTCCACGTGCGCATCCGGTAACCAGGTGTGCACCGGTATCGATGGTACTTTGACTAAGAAGCCAATGAATAGTAACAAGAAGCACCACCATTGAACTGTGGGACTAAAACAATCGGTATTTTGACCAATTTCAGCCAATGCCAATAAATTAAACGTGTGCATGGGTGCATGGTTTCCATCACTATCTGCCTGAATCGCTAGGACCTCAGACACCACACTCTCATTTAAATTTAGAGTAGCAAGCGTGCCTGCGTCCAATTTTGTCAGGTCACTAGCATAGTACAGTACAAGAATTGCAATCAGCATCAACACACTCCCAAGCAGTGTGTACAGGAAAAACTTGATTGCTGCGTATTCTCGCCGCGGCCCACCCCAAATGCCAATCAAGAAATACATCGGCAGTAGCATGACTTCCCAAAAAACGTAAAACAGGAAGAAGTCAAGCGCCAAGAAGACACCCAGCATTCCAGTTTCCAGCAGCAGGAATAAAATACAATAAGCTTTCAAGTGTTTTTTGATCGACCAACTTGCACCGACGGCCAATGCACTGATTCCCGTCGTAAGCATGATGAGCGGAAAGCTAATGCCATCAAGGCCCATTGCAAAATGGATGTTGAATGCGGGAATCCAATCCACGCTAAACGCCTTTTGCATGTCGGCCGTATTGGAATGGAACCGATCGTCACCGCCCAGCAAAAATACACCTACCGTGACGGCAAACGTAATTAAGGTGATTGCCAAGGTCGCCATCAACAATAGATTCTTGTTCTCCGCTTCGTTAACACCTTCTTCGTCCTTGAGACTCGGAAAGAAGGCTAAAGCGAGGGCGCCAATTGTTGGCAAAAAGACAATGAGCGTAATACTGTTAAAAAAGTCCATAGTTTATCTCTCGTGTATCTTCGAAACTCTTCGAAGCTCTTTGTTTATTTCCCGTACGTGATGGGAAAGTGTTTTTCAAATGAAATAAAAGGTCAATAAATTTGTAAGTAAATGTTTTGCAATGTTGAATGACTAATGTCCGGCAATGGAAACAGGGTCCCACATGAAGCTGACAAGGACAAATATCGTAATCGCCGCAATGACAATGAACAGCACATATTGTCTTAAACTCCCAGTTTGTACCCGACGTAGCGAAACGCCTGCTTGGTAAATCCAGCGAGCTATCAAGTTAACGGATCCATCAACAATAATTTGATCCGCCAGTCGCTCCCAAAATCTCGCTACAGCTTTCGTGGCCCGAGCAGAGAAGTGGATAATGGAGTCCAAAATATTCAGATCAATCCAACTGATCCATCTGCCAATCATTTGGGACGGCTTCACAAAAATCACTTCGTACAATTCATCAAACCACCATTTATTGAGCAGGAAGTTATGAATCCACTTGAATTTAGCAGCCATCTCTGCAGCTACCAGTCCTCGTGATCCAGGCAATACGTACATAAACGCCGCTAGCAAAATACCAATAATTCCAGTCACTGTTGCTAACAACGTCACGGGCGTCTTAATGGCATCCATGTGGCTTAAGTGTTCATCAGGTACAACGATCGCCGCCACAGAACCGTTTAACGTTGTGCCGCTAATAGTCGCTGGTCGTGAGGCTTCAAGTAACGTGCTCAAGTCAAATCCCTTTTGCAGTGGGTTGGGCCAGGCTACAGCAATGGCAAACACAGCCAAGATTACCAATGGATATACCATGTTGGGGTATTCGCGAGCGTGAGCGTACCGTTCTTCATTACGAGGCTTACCGGCAAACGTCATGAACCACATACGGAACATGTAAAAAGCAGTAATCGCTGCACTCGCAGTCGCCACCCAGAAGAATATACCGCCGAAGGCAAAGCCATTTTGTTGTCCCCAACTGAAAGCTTGCTCGAGAATCGAGTCTTTCGAGTAATAGCCACTGGTGCCAATTACAAACGGAATCCCCGCACCTGCAATTGCTAAGCAGGCAACGAACATCGTGTATGCGGTTACAGGAATCTTTTTACGGAGACCACCCATTTCACGCATGTCGTTGGTGTGCACAGCATGAATTACCGAACCGGAACCCATGAATAGCAAACTCTTGAAAAACGCATGAGTGAATAAGTGTAATAATCCAGCAACCCAACCACCTGCGCCTAGAGCCATGATCATATAGCCCAGCTGGGAAATAGTTGAGTAAGCGAGTACTTTCTTGATGTCGTTCGCTGTAATGGCTATCGTTGCCCCGATAAACAAAGTGATCGTTCCAATAATGGCAATGACCAACAACGTCTCGGGGACAAACATGGGATAGAACCGGCCAACCAAGAACACACCAGCAGCCACCATCGTCGCTGAATGGACCAAAGCGGAAACGGGAGTTGGGCCTTCCATTGCATCCGGCAGCCAAACATGTAAGGGGAACTGGGCACTCTTACCAATACAGCCACAGAAGATACCTAGACCACCGATAATCATCAGCCAATAGCCCAGCGGAGATTCTCCGTTTTCAACCCGCTCGTGTTGCAATTCAGCAATCGCTTGCTCCGTACTGACTCCGTGTTGGGTTCGGTGATCTTTGATTTCTTGTTCATAAAATGCGGAAACAAGTTTCGCTGGCACAACCGCAGGCACACTAGAGCTATCAACACCGTCGTGAGCTTCAACGTGATGAACGGTGGCTGCCTCCATTTGACTGAACAAGCCGCTTTCGTCGCCGTCATCACCGTAGTTAAACGTCCCGAAGCCAGTCCAGAAAATCATCAGTCCGATAATCATCCCAAAGTCACCGATGCGGTTCACAATAAAGGCTTTGTTCGCTGCGGTTGATGCGCTTTTTCGTTCAACATAAAAACCAATCAGAAAATAAGAACAAATCCCAACTAATTCCCAAAACACAAAGGTCATTGCTACGTTTCCAGCAAGAACCAAGCCCAGCATGCTGAAACAGAACAACGATAATGCTTGGAAGAATCGAGGATATCGTCCCGTGCGGTGGCAATGGCTACCATCTTCCATACTGACTTCGTGGTCAACGAACATAAAATCGTCTTCTGGGTCATCAGCATCAGCAGCGGCATGTTCATCATCGTGCGAGTCGTGGTCATCGTGACTATCTGCACCAAATCGGTAGAAGAAAGCGAGGAAGCTGTTTTTCGTGCAATCAACCGCGGCGCCGCGTTTCGATGGTGGTAGTTCATCATCCATATACTTGTAAGCGTAAAGATGAATCAGCGATGAAATTAACGTGACCATACAGAACATGGCTAATGTCAACGAATCAATGTAGTATCCGATAGTCAGCGCCAGAGAGCCAAATTTGCCGAGCGTATAATAAACACCGGACAACGGTTCGAACTGCGGACCATGATGAGAACCGTGCGATTCTTCTGTTGCACCCGTTTCATGCGATGCCTCTGCCGAGTCCTCAGAGGCAACAAATAGTTCGCGATTATGACTTGCCGTCGAGTTTAACGCTGTGGAATCATGATCGTGGTCGGTTTCATCATGCCCTTGATGCTCGTCGTGTCCAGCTGCGCCATGTTCGACGTGACCTTCATGGCCAATGTTGAGGTGCTTTAAATGTTCCTCATTGGATTCTTTCAACTCAGCCAAAACCTGAATGTTTGATTTTCCACTAGGATTTTCGCCCTGCAGCCAGACCGCAAGTGAAATAAATGACAGCACGGTCGAGGTGACGATTGCACCCATTGAAATCCAGGCCGCCCCACGACTGAGGTTTTTTTTGCGTAACGCATGGCCAGCCAGGAGGTTCACAAAGAACGCTCCAAGCGGAAGCAAAACCGCTACACCCAATAGTATTGAAATTGTATTTTCCATCAGCCTTTTAACTCATTCGCACGGTCGATATCAATCGTGCTGTGGTTGTTATAAAAATTCAATGCGATTGCCAGTGCCACAGCCGCTTCCGCCGCTGCCAAAACGATGACAAACAAAGCGATCAACTGGCCATCGAGCCCCAGTGTGTCACCTTCGCTGCGTAACAGTCGACTTCCAAAAGCGATGAAATTGATATTGGCTCCATTAAGCACCAACTCAACTCCCATCAACACACCCAATAAATTTCTTTTAGTCGCCATGCATACGGCACCGAGGACAAAGAGTATTGCCCCGACTGCCAAGTACCATGAAACACTAACTGTTGCGAAAAGTAACATCTATATAATTCCAATCATCTTAAGCTGCTAAAAGCCTAATCCTCGTCTGTATTGTCTGAGTTGTCTGTGTTGTTGCCATTTGTATCAAGTGGATTTGTTGCCCGCTTATCTTTTCGCAGGACAACATATTTTTCTTCTTCAAGAACTTCGTCTTCTTCTTCCATCTTGAAAACTGACAGTCGAGCGCGACTACTACGCAATCCGGTTGCGTGGGATAGCTTTTTCGTACGAGCCATATAAGCTGCTCCGATGAGCACCACGAGCAAGTGAACCGAGATAATAATAAACGGCATCAAATACCCTGATTTACCCTGGTTTAATTTATCGTTGGGATCATCCAATTTATCAACGCGTACACCGGTGAGTGCCAGACCCAATGGAGTAGCCGCTTTGGTGTCTACAATATGAGCGTCTGTCGGATCTTGTGGCGACCGCCAATCTTCTGACCCAAATGCGGCAAACAACAATACCATTAGCAATGACCCACCAACGACGGTCGCTAAAATCCAATCGTGTGTGTGAGTCTTCATGTTTACGAAATCTTTTTGGGCTGTTAGCATCACACCAAAAATCAACAAGACCATGGTGCCGCCCACATAAATCATCAACTGCATGGCACCGACAAATTCAGCACCCGCCAAAAAGAACAACCCTGCGGTGGATCCTAATGACAGCACCAAATAAAACGCCATGCGAACGATGTTTTGTGAAATTAAAACACCACAACCAAAACCGACTGCTGATCCGGCAAAAATGATGAAGAAAAATTGGTGCCAATAGGCCCAAGCGACAGCCATTAATTCCATTACTGCTTCCCTCCATTAACGTCCAAATCGCTTTGCGAAACTGCAACCGTCGTAACGATCGCCTCGGCGGGAACAGCCTGTTGGACATGTGTATCATTTTCTGTAGGTACCGACTCCCGCTGAGTCTTTAAATACTCCTGTGACCATTTCTCATGATATTCATACCTGGACTTTTCATCGAGATTATTTGGTGTGGGCAAATCTAAGACTTCCCACCCAACCGCGCCAACAAAACAGAAGGCGGCAATCGGCACACAATATTTCAAACACATAGCCATCACTTGGTCAATTCGCAAACGCGGGAACGTCCAGCGAATCCAAATCATAACGGTAACACCAATAACGCCCTTGAAGATAAAGTTAGCAACACCAATAACGCCAACCGTGATCGCACCGAGCGAAGGTAAATTTGCGCCAATACTTCCTTCCACTCCGCCCAATAGATTCGCTAACCAGTCGCCAACTGGGATCGGACCGTTGGATCCACCAAAGAACAGGATGACCGCTAATCCACTCACAAGGAACATCGAACCATATTCGGCCATAAAGAACAGACTCCAACGCAAACCTGAGTATTCAGTATGGAATCCAGCAACAAGTTCACTTTCCGCTTCTGCCAAGTCAAACGGAGCTCGATTCACACTAGCAGTGGCACAGGTGAAATAGACAATCGCAATCACAAAGGTAAAAGGATCGTTAAACACCAGCCAATTTGTAATGAATCCTTCTTGCATGTTTCCAATCGTCGTCAAATTCATCGTGCCACAAAGGAAAACGGGCACGACCACGCACATCCCCAGCGGAACTTCATAGGAAACAACTTGAGCCGCTTCTCGCATCGCCCCAAACAGCGACCACTTAGATCCCGAACCGTACCCGGCAAGAATTACGCCGAAGACTTCCAGTCCCAACACGGCTAATACAAAAAAGACCGCTGTATTTACATGATTTGCAACAACTCCATCGGCAAACGGTAGTGCGATAAAAGCTGAAAAACTGGCGGCGAAAGCTACATAAGGGGCAATCTTAAACAAAAAGCGATCCGCGACATCCGGCGTGAAGTCTTCTTTGGCAATCAACTTGATTCCATCTGCCAACGTTTGTAACCAACCGAACTTACCACCAACTCGAGTTGGCCCTAAGCGGTCTTGGATACGACCAGCCACTTTTCGTTCAAGCCAAATAAATCCCATCGCTCCAACAGCGACGACATGTATAACGAGGATACAAGCTATCAGCGCAGCGATGACATACCCTAGCCACGACCAAGGACCATCACCAAAAATGTATTCATTAAAGAACTCTGCCATGTTGTCGGCCTTTGTTCCAATTGCTGTTAAAACTGCTGCTTTTTAGATCAACTACCTGTCAATTTCACCCATGACAACGTCTAAACTTCCTACAACTGCTGGCACATCGGCAAGCAACACGCCTCGGCACAGTGGAGCAGTTACATAAAGGTTGCTAAAGCAACTACTACGCGCTCGTACTCGCCAAGGATTCGATTGACCATCGCTAACCACATAAAAACCCATCTGCCCACGAGGAGCTTCCGTTTCCAGATAAGCTTCGCCTACCGGCAATTTCTGAGTCAATTTTATTGGTTCGCCGTGTGAACCTGAACAAGCGTCATATTTCACAATGGATTGTTCGATCAAGCGGACTGACTGCACAACTTCCAGCATACGCACATAGAATCGATGCCAGCAATCTCCCAAGATTGCATCCGACGGTACATCTGGATACTCTAATCCGTCCTTGTACACTTCTTGGTGTGAGCTAGGGTATTTGCCTGTTTCGGAATCCGCGCAAATCACATCGAATTCGTATCCATCATATAGTTCGGTATATCGTTCTTCCCCGTGGAATCGCAAATCGTGATACACACCACTGCCCCGTAGCACAGGACCCGTACAACCATAGTCGATGGCCATCCGCGGTGACAATATGCCGACGCCCGTTGTTCGAGCAATAAAAATAGCGTTCGTGGTTAAGAGCGTGTGAAATTCAGGGATGATTTTCTTAAACTGATTGATAAACTTGCTACATTCTGCTGTCCAACCTACTGGCAAATCAGCAGTCGCTCCGCCCGGTGCAATGTAACTGTAGGTCAAACGAGCGCCACATGCTTTTTCAAACAAGTCCAGAATCCTCTCTCGTTCTCGGAACGCATAAAGAAACGGACTAAATGCGCCCAAGTCTAAACCGTAAGTCCCCATCGCAACCAAGTGACTGGCAATACGATTCATCTCACAAATCAACACTCGCAAGTGCCGACCCTTTTCCGGAACGTCGTGGTCAAGCAATTTCTCGATAGTTAAAGCCCAACCCAGATTCATATTCATCGCAGCGAGGTAATCCATGCGATCCGTATAGGGCACGAATTGTCGAGCGGTTAAGTTTTCACCAATTTTTTCCGCACAGCGATGCAGATAACCAATATGCGGTTCAAGATCCGATACGATTTCACCGTCAGTCCGCAATGCCAATCGTAACACACCGTGAGTACTCGGATGCTGAGGTCCCATATTAATGAGCATTTCGTCCGTACGAACGTCAAACTCAATTACGCGTGGATCATCAATATTTGTTGCTGACATGTTTCTTCGTTTTTTCTCTTAACGTTTATGGCTCTCGGCTTAACGACCGGGATTTTCGACAACCCCAATCCTTAACGGCCTCGCATCCCGTGGTACTCCAAAGGCATTTCGTAATCTTTACGCAGCGGATAGCCTTCCCAGTCGTCTGGACACAAAATCCGTTTTAGCTCCGGATGCCCGATAAAATTCACTCCCGATAAATCATAAACTTCTCGCTCATGCCAGATGGCCGTTGTCCAAACACCTGCCACCGAAGGAATCTCGGGCAATTGCTGTGCAGCTTCATCTTTCCAGCGAGGAATTTTGACTTTGATGACAAGCGTTTTCTTGGTAGCGATACTACTTAAGTGGTAAACCAACTCAATATGTGGAGCCCAATCGACTTTTTCCGCCTTCTTGGGATCAGTGTGCAAGTAGTCGATCGCAGTAATACAGTTACACATATCATAATGATAATCTTCAACATCACGTAAAAATTCACAAACGTCAATTAACGCCGACGCAGTAACTTCGACCCATGCATCAATGGCAGCGAGTTCCACGGTGACGATACCGTCTCCAAACTTATCTTTCAGTTGTGTTACTAATGCTATTTCGCTCATCGTTTTACCTTATGACGTCTCCTCTGATTCCAATTGTGGAGCACGAGTCCGTTTCCGTTCGTCGATTGCAGCTTTCACCCAATCTAAATCACCGCGCCGCCAGACATAGGCAAAGCCCAACATCAAGATGGCGAAAAATATGCCAATATCAACTAATGTAATCCAAGCGAGAGTTTTGCTCGCTATGGCGATGGCTTCGTTATTAGCCACCACATTAGAAAGATCACGAACTCCCAATTCAGTGAAAAGGCTCTTCGCGTTGTCTGTCAATTGACCCGCGTGAACTGCTTGGTTAGACGCCGCCATTTCAGCTAAATGTTCTGACTTACCAAACACCGTTGCCCACGGAAAGAAGAAAGCAACTTCCACATCAAAGATAATGAAGAGTAAAGCGACAATATAAAACCGTAGGTCAAACTGAATATAACTGGACCCAATAGCTGGCTCGCCGCATTCATAGATCTCGCCCTTTTCTGGGTGAGGGTTTGAGGGACGCACGAAAAACCCAACCAACAGATTGACAAATACAAATGCCAACCCAAAACCGACAAACAATGCTAGATAACCAACAATGTTAACGGCGGACTGAATTCCTTCTGTTGCAAATAATAACATACGTGTCATAACCCTAACGGGGTGCAAAAATATCTAATCTAATGTCGGTGCTAACTTGGTGTATCCACGACCGGAGTTTCTGCAACGTCCGTTAAACTCTGACGACCAGAGAAACCCGTGTCCAATTCATGCCAGTGCTCGACACGATCCTCGCCCAACTTCCAGCACAGATAAACCATTCGTTCATCTCGCTGAGATGGAAAATCAACTAAATCGATCGCTCCACTCGGTCCCGTCTTAGGTTCCGCACCTAAGTCACGCAACTCATCAATCAATTCGTTTAATCTATCTTTTTGGCGTTCCAACTCGCCCTGTTCGTGTATCAACTCTTCTGAATACAAACCGTCTTCTGTTGATAATTCACGACCGGCGCTGACCGAATCAAAATGACGTTGTCGCTGAAAAACACGTGAGCTCAGCTCAGCCAAGTCTGAGGTGATGGCGCGCACCAACGGCAGCGACGCATTCGCTTCTTCGACTGTGAACAATTTCATGGTTTGGTTAAACGTCATGGGATTGGTTATCTACGATCCTTCTTCATTGGGGCCACTATGCACAGGAGAAACAATTACTTTAGATTGAGCGATGGCTGCTGGGTTCAAGGTCGCTCGTCCCCAACTGATATCCACCGGCAATCTTGAATAGTCAACGATACATCCATCGCGACTGTAGCAACTCAAGTCATGTGATGCACCCATGAAGATACAATCCACCGGACAGGGATCCACACATAATGCACAAAACATGCACTTAGAGTAATCAATCGAAAACCCGGTGACCTTGAAGCCCTTTCCGACACTTACTTTTTCTTTTCCAATGTAGATACAATCAACGGGACAGGCATTGGCACAACCGTCGCAGGCAATGCAGGTGGTTAGATCAAAACGATGAAACCCACGGG
>JYMV01018047.1_pt1 | contig 12842 bp, 7 predicted proteins | sample 338911 | NCBI WGS metagenome assembly JYMV01 (sample SAMN03354496, study PRJNA234377) | hydrothermal vent metagenome | biome: Deep sea; feature: Hydrothermal plumes at the Eastern Lau Spreading Center, Western Pacific Ocean; material: Seawater | place: Tonga | collected 2009 | depth 2000 m m | reverse complement strand
TAGAGCTACATTGGTTATGCTTCACAAACTGGGTTGGTATTGTGACGTCGCCAACATATTAATTCGTCAACGGCAACGACAAATTCAAATAGTCCCATCAAATAATCGTAATTAAAATCGAGGAAACATTGAAAATTAAATTATAAGGAATGCGTACAATTTTGAACAGGTTATATAACCTGGTTTGGAAGAGTTGCGGTTTTCATTATTAAGCGTAAATTGCCCCAAACCAGGTTATATTGTATCCCTTGTTGAATAAATTAACATATTCCTTAATTATTGCTTTGTACCTGTTCATTTCGTGATATTTCATGTTTAATATTGTATATTTACCTCATGTTACACATACGTGTCTAAGCGTTGTTTAATAAAATCTTGAAGTCTTGACAACATTTGACACATAGGTCACAAGACGAAGACAAACAACACAATAAAATAAAACACAACACAGAAAACTAAAAAGATGAGCAGCACATCAAAAACCGGGTATGAACCCGGGAGGTCATGAAAGGTAAGCAGTTCCTACCTCTTATAAGACATCCGCCATGTTCCTCATATAGTTATATATGATTGTTGTATAACTATGTAAACATTCAAAAGTGGACCAGAATATACTCTCAGTAGTCATATTGTATTAATATGGACAATAACGACTGTCATGTATATGTGTGCTAGGGTTATCGATTTTTCAAATTGATTTTAGAATTGTTCCGATAGTGTGGTATTTTTTGTTTTTCATTTTTCCACACTATGTTTTTCTATTGTAGACAGTGTATTCCAGAATGAAGATTCCAGAACTACTGTACGTATGTATCATTACATTAACAGTGTCTATTCAATTGTATTGCATGGATACACACGAATTAATTTTCTAATGTTTGGCTGCTAAGATAGGTGATTAGTAGGAAATCAGATGAAAAGTTTTCAAGAATGAAGACATAAAAGACAATGACACGAATTATCGCGCAAAAGATGGACCAATGATTGATCGATCGATTGATTGATTGATTTATTGATTGGTGTGTGAATATTAAGTAGTGCAGCTATATACATAACGAGGAAAGTTTACAAACAATAAATCATGTTTTAAAAAACTGGCCGTGAGATGGTTTTATGGAAAGATGTTTGGTTGTCTCGTGTAAAAAGAGGCTAATACATGAGAACGATTTGTCGTGCACCGACCTACAACCATTCCACAAACACAGTTGAACATGAATAATTGCTGTCAGTGGTTTTAGATATAGGGTGTCACCTAGTGGACTTATTTACGTTTACTGCTAGTAGACGTTGTGTATTTGCATCGCAATGCAAAGCTAACAGGTATTTCTTTTCGGAGGTTTTACCCTTCTAGGATAAGCTATATCTATGTATCCTGATGTTTCATCGAAGGTAACACCCAACGCTTATGCTTAACTACTAATGTGATGAAGAGAATTGTGCATGCAAGACGAACGCGGATTGTCCAAGTCAAAGAAGAAGCCTGTGTTTTTTACTTCGCAATTTTACGTCCATATCATTGTATTGCAAGTATGTAGTCCTTAGCGACATCCTGTACAACAAACAGAACTTCAAAATAGTGATTCCTTTATTGCAATATTAATTATTGGATTATTGACGGAAACATGGCAAGTAATTATATGACATATACAATAAACAATCCAACCCACTTGAAAGTGCGGTTATGAAGAACTTTTGTTTTAAATCATAACTCATATAAGAAACAGAGCTTTACAAAATAACAACGGAGACATGTGAGCATTATTCATCCCGTCGATGATATTAATTACTCCCATAGCGAAATAACCTACCCACTTCATATTTGATTCGTTGTGTGGGGGTAAAGTACTTCATGGTATACCAACGTATGCATCAGCATCCAAATATAAATTTCTAATTAAAGTATACACATCCACAATCTAACAAAGAAGCAGAGGTATTATAGTCCCTAGTCCTTTACGTTCGGAACTGCTACATTTGATTCTGTAGATATACAACGTTTCATGTTGTTATACTTAATTCACCACCAACAGTAAAGCATGCATTAATTTATGTATAACAAAGTTATCATTATTGCTCATCAGCATTTAATTAAGAATCAATGTTATTTTCTCTCTTCTTAGTCTAGGGATCATTTTGTTCATTAATTTTTCTGCGTGTTGCCATGGCTACCCGTCATATCAAAACAATATTCCAAATGGACACAAAGTTCCTCATCCTTGTGGAGGTAATAATGAATGGGGTGGTGTCGGACATCAATTTTCTAAGGGAGGAGGACCACTGAATCCTTTTGGTATTGATCTTCACAAGAACAAGTTAGACAATAGACAGGTAATTATTTTTCTCAAAAGTGCGATTTTGAAATAAATATTTCCTATATTAAAATTTGGTAATTAATTCTTTACTTATTTTTGTGGAAATTCATGGAAGGATCAGGGTTATGGTGTTTAACGCCACTTCAACACGTACCCGGAGAAAACTGACAAACTTTATCACATAGTGTTTTATCGAGTACACCTCTCCTCAGTAGAATTTGAACTCACAACGTATGCAGTGATAGGCAATAATTGTGCAGGTAAATCCAACAACCATACGATCACGATCATGACGGCCCCGGACAATGCCTTCAATTATTTTAGAATTGAGCATGAAAATAACATGTTACATCAAATCTGCTATTGTTAATATTTACAGATGAAAGTAATATATCACACCTATCCCCTTTCTGTTTCCGTTAAAATGGCCAGATTAAATCATACAAACAATTACCCACAAGACACTACACAGAAAACTTAAGATTGTCCAACTCAAACCCTCGTGTTACTCATATTCGGTGATAAGTCATGTACGAGAAAAGCAGGGAAATTCACTACATAAACGAAACATATCTTATCATCTGTGACACAGATATTTTGTAAAGGATAGAATCTTATAATGTATCTGATAATGTACAATCTGCTAAAAGTCGAAAGTTTTTTTTAAAAAGATAAACTAATTGATATTGAGTGTATTTTAATTTTGTTTTTAGATTAAGTGTATAAGGTTTTGTGTTTCCATCGTGCCCATAGCACTATGTGTTTGTTCTGTAGATATGGACAAAAGCCCTATGTGAAGGAGATTCCGATAATGATGGGATGACCAATGGTCAAGAGCTTGGGGATCCGACATGTACATGGCTTCCCGGCGAAGACATACTGCTGTCGAATACTACAATTACTCATCCAGGTATTGCTATTTCATTTTCGAACGCTACAAATCTTTACCTGTATTTGATATCTGTAGAACAACATTTATCGCTCAATAAATACACTCTACTTAGTATATACCACCTTATTGCTGTACACTATTATCTGGCGTTAATGATCTGAGAAATACAGGACAAATTTACTTCCTAATAATGGTCCATGTTGCACTTGATTTCACCGAGTTTTTTACTACAAGTAGTACCTCTTAGTGTTTTACCGCTTACGGTACACAAGTCAGTGATATAACGCATAAGCACGGTAATATTTACCTCCACATCATTTCAACAAAGCATGAATAAGAGAGTCACAAGCATGTAACTGGTCGTTGAGCTTTTAGATAGCAAATCATAAACGCTTTAACAGCCACAAACATGTAACTCAGCATTCGGCTGTTAATCAACAAAGCATTTACCATTTTACAGCCACACTCATTAATCATTAATCTGAGAGTTGGATTGTTTTTAGACAACAAAACATTTACTCTTTTAAACATTCAAATATTGACACAGAGAATGTGCATGTTTGCTTCAAATATCTTGGACTAAAATACAAACATGTATGGTCATTGTGAAATTTTGACCACAATGCACAGTGACCTAGATTTTTCACTTTTTTTAAATGTACACTGTGGCACAAAAGCGGAAGCAATTTGGATAGTATCATAAACTATCTGATTTTAACAATGCGTTTTATTCTCCTGAAATACTTTCGTGTGTTCCTCAACAGCAGATAATATATGTGTCATATGTAATAAGCCATACAAAGACATTATATACCATTGCATTGTAGACTGAGTAAATTTGAATACAATCAAAGACCAGATTTGGAATATGATAATTGAGAACTTTGGTTTACACTTTTACATATTCTTGTATCGTTTTTTTCCGATGAACATTTGCTTTGCTTATGTTAGGAAAGGCCATTCCAGGATATATACTGGACGATGGGGATCGAAATGAATTCCTACTGTCCTCTGTGTATTATATACGGGAAAGGCAACTTATCTTTTCTAACGAGTGTTATCGTAATTCCTCAAATTCAATAACTGTATATAGGATTAGGTGTTATGGTGCATAGCGCCACTTCCAACAATATTTCAGCTACATAGTGGCGGTCAGCTTCACTGCTGGAGGAACCCGAAGTACCCGGAGAGAACCACCGACCTGCAACAAGTCAATAACAAACTTTATCACATAATGTTGTATTCAGTACACCTTGCCATGTGCGGTATTCGAACTCATAATTTTAGTGGTGATAGGCCAAATAATATAACTTTAATATATAGCCTATTGTTTTTTCAGTATCTCTGTTTTAAATGTTGTCTTTTTTGCTTGTACATCTATTGTACTTATTAATTATATATAATATTCTTATTCATATTTTGCTTATTATCTTTTTTTGCATGAAGGTATATGTGATCCAGTTGACAGTGATATATGCAAAAAAATGAACAAGTGGTTCAGTTGTGACCAAGAACAACTTATATGCCCGGATATTAACGACACAGGTACATAAACTCATCAATCTTGATCATTTCCTGACTAAATACACATACATATGATAATGTTTGTCGTAAGATTACAATTTAATTTGTGTCGATTAAGACAAGTTAAATAAGTACATCTTGATTGGAATGATTCATCTGGACAGTTTTGAATATTGTAATGCTAGGCAGAAAATAGAAATACGTGATCAAACCATCGTAATTATATTAAGAAAGGCAACCAGGTGATCATTTAACAATACCATCATGAAAAGACACTGCAAACTAAAGATGAGCAACACAGACCCCCATAAACCTGGAGGACTCAATGCTCCGGAAAGTAAATCATCTACATGTGACACTCACCATAATAGTAAAGTGTAATGTTCAATGTCTAGCAAATGTCGTAAATTAGATAACAGGTTGACAGTAAGAGATTATTACAGTACAAACAATCTCTGTGTGATAAACACTGTCTAGCGATCAACTAATTTCTGGTGGCGACCTTATTACCTCCGAAAAGTTCAATCTAACTGACATGAAACACTGTGTAAACAGGTTGTCTTTTTAATCATCCAAACATATTTACTTTTCTAAGCAACAACCGAAGCTTATTTATTTTCCTAATATACAATCATTTAAGCTTATTCATTTTCCTTAACAATAACTCAGGCTTTTTATGTTCCTGAAATATCTTCTGAATAACTACCCAAGATGATGTAAGCAATGGATCAGATGTTAATTGGTTAGTATCCTTTCAATGTTTTATCTACTGTTCTTGAAGCGATATTTCAGTCAGAGTCTGGATGCTATTGTCTTAGATTTTCGGTCCTATGGGATAAAATTTGTCAGTGGCTTGCGGCCGGTCGAGGTTTTCTCCAAATTCTGCGATTTCCTCCACCAATAAAACTGACCGCTACGATAAAACTGAAATATTGTTGCAAGTGGCGTTAAATACCATACCACCTAACCTTATGTCTGGTTTCCTTAATACTTTGTCGTCTTTAGTTTTGGATTGTTAAGCTTAGTAAAAAAATCAAGATCCCTAGATTGATGACAAATACGTATTCTATATGACTTAAAACGCGTATGCCCAAGTCAGGGTCATTACGGTTTTCACAGTTTTCCGGTTGTTGACTGATTTTGTCTGTTTATATACTTATGAGTTTGGACTTTCCCTTTGTAAGATTGTTCGGAGTTCGGTAATTTTGTTATTACCCTTATTTCATATTATTTCAATCGGAAATTAACTGTTGATCCGGTGATTTTCAGATGTTCAGATATTAAACATAAGAATACCGGAAACACAAGTTCAGCAAAATGGAAGTAGATACATGTGTACTCATTTCCACATACCGTTTGATGTTGACTACCACGTGATAGCATGGAAGCCATTAATAGATAATGAACGAGTGGTACATCACGTTTTACTATTTGGTTGTCATGAAACAGGTAAATATTTTGTAATACGGCACATCATTACATCAATATTGATGGAGTGTTTCAACTGCTTGAGTGGACAAGAAAATACTGAAGATGCCAAAGGGTACTTCTTATTCTAAATATAATCAAATAAATTACTTAATATGCCATTTTGATGACACTTATTGAGAACATATTTTATTTAAGGATTGATCTCAATTTGTTTTCGGTTCATGAAGAAATAAACTCAAAAATTTAGTACACATTGTGTAACCCGTGCAGGGTGTTACGCAAGGGTGTGTATCACATTTTTGAGTTTATTTCGAATGAACCGAACAAAAAATTGTGATCAATCTTTATAAATTAATTCCTAATTAATTTTGTTCTTGTTCTAAAAATATTTTGTCGGATAATAATTGGTTAAAAAGAATTAAAATTAAAAAATTTCCCAATTGAGACCCCAACATGTGACTTCCGGTTAAACATTTTGTGCATGGAAAATAACATCAACTTTTTAACCAATCAAAATCTCTTAAGCACATCAAATTAATTTATATGTCAATAAAGTGTTCATTTGATTCTAATAATGAACCATACAATGTAGTAAACACTATCTTTTAATCGGACACATATTTAATCAGCATTCAACATTAATAAAAGTAAAACAGTTTGTTTTCATTTATTTATTGATGTGAGTAAGCGAACATTGCTCAATCTAAGCTCATGACCGAAAAATATAAGCAACAGAAATTCGTCCGTTGATGGACGTGATGACTGACACAGATATGGGAGTTAAAGATGTTTGCCTTGTTAGTCGGTCGGTTAGAGTGTATTCATCTGTTGAAGATATCTGTGTACGTGAAGAAATATGGCATTCTACAAATAACTGATACCTCTGCTGGGGGACATTTAGTCTACAAGGATACTATCCACCTTGTAGTCAGTGTTTCGGCACTGACATGGTCTATTATATATTTACAGCTCCTAGATAATGGAATTGCTATTAACATTAAGGTTCTCCTCTCTCAGTCATAGGTGATCTTAGCCGATTTTGGCAATCACATGTAGGCCCTTTGGTGCACTTGCCCCCGAAAATCTTTTAATTATTTGGTTTGCAATCATTTGACTTTGAGCGAAGGTTATTCCAGAAACGTGTCATGCACATTAATTTAGGTATCCGCTTATATTTCACTAGAGTAGCGTCCGAATTACTGACTGTATATATAGTCCACTCTTTACAACAAACGTGGGAGACATGATTAATGTAAGACGGACTATTAAGCCTTATTATAATGCAGTTATGCTTGTTCGTCTGTGCGGGGGATTAATGTGCAAGATGAATTGTGCATTCATAATAATTACTTATAAAACCAAATAAACAGAGGGTATGGCAATTAGATTTCGGGTATTTATGAAAGTAAGTTATACATACACTTGATACCAGACAAATACACTGTTGTGCCTTCCCTATTACGATAAATAATCAGATGAAAAAACTAAACATATCACGTTGTTTGCACAGTTCCAAATATAATCGAGAATTCGTAGAGACAGAAGTAAAATTGATATCTCTCATACATAAGTTTGTACAGGCACTTCAATAACTGTGGCAGGGTTAAATTAGTTTATTAGCCTCTTAATGATGCGGACATGCAAGTGTCTTCCACGCGCGAGTAGCAAATGCCAATCCTCACAAATAAATGGGTCAGATGTTTTGTTGTAAAGAATCTTGAACTTTATACACGATATATAAAATCTTCGTGACACAGAGGTTGCCATATGCATAATATTATTTATATAAAAGATGCCTGTGGGAGGCCCCAACCAACAATAGAATATTCCTTTCTCCCATTATTACGGCGTTTTAACCCCGCTGAACCAGTGGTGGAAAAAATATGTAATCCTCTAGAGGATTAAAATGTCTCGTGCAATTCCCCGCAGAATTGTGTAGAGGTTCGCCAAAGGATTTTGAAATAAAGTTCGTGTTAAATAATGGGAGAAACAAATTCTCCTTCAGTTGCCCATGTGGGTTACAATATATCTCCACTCTCGAGAGTTAAATTTAAAAACGGCTTGTGGTTAAAATTTTTAACTTAACTCTCTTGAGTGGAGAAATATCGTAACCCACGGGCAACTGAAGGAGAATCTATATATATAATTATTTATTATACAGAAAATAATCCACAGCTTGGTGATGGTAAAGTATGCGAATCAAATGAGGGTCCATCACACTGTTACCAGCTAATAACCTGGATTTACGGCTTCCCAGGATTGTGTTTTCCTAAACAGTTTGGGATTGCTTTAGGTAACCATGGATACACAAGGTTTATGCTTCAAGTAAGTTAGTTTGAATTTCATTTTCCAATTTTCCATGTTATTTTGTAATATTTATATGCATGAGTGCCATAGTATTGAAGGAGTACCACAAACTTTTATTTAATACAACACAGTGTTAATATCCATGTATATAAATGTTAGCGAAACCATAAGGGACAATATATGACGAAGGTTATTCCAGAAACGCATCGTGCGCAATACATTTGATATATACGTTTATATTAGGAAGGACAATCCAGAGCCACGGGCAACAATGGGCGCACAAGACACAGAACGAAGAGAGGCAAAACAAAAACTAAAAGGATGAGCAGCACGAACCCCATAAGATAACCCGGGACCTCATGCGCTGACGAAGGGTCAACATAACCCGGGATAACCCCATGCGCTGACGAAGGGTAGATATAACCCGGGATAACCCCATGCGCTGACGAAGGGTAAATATTTGTCACACTGGCGGATTTTGAAATAATAATTATTATTCATGCATAACACAACAACAACACAAAAACATAATTTCTTCATGAATAGCAATAAAGAAAATATATACCACGTTGTGAACATACATGCATGTCAACATGTCGTTAGATTATAATCTCTGCTAATATATTGTTTATGTTACAGGTTCACTATATTAATAGTGAAAATAAGAAGGGCTATACTGATAGTTCAGGAATTAACTTATATTATACACCTAAACTTCGACAGTACAACGGTGGCGTTCTGGCAATAGGTGACACTTCTTTATCTCTTAAACCAGGTCTGCCGGAAGTAGAAACCGAAGGTATTTGTTATCACCAATGTACACAACGGATGTTTAAAGGACCAATCTACATATATGGCGCATTCAACCATATGCATTCTTTAGGTAAATATAATGTGTTCATATAAGACAAACACACAGTACCCACGCCAGAAAAGATTTCATTCCATATGTTATTTTATGAACAGTACAAACACAAATAATTGCACAACACAAACCCGAGAAGTAATGCAGCGTCTCATGTTCTATTTAATTCTTAAGGTAGGAAATGAAGTTATTGCAGATCCTAGATATGTTTTTCGTGGAGTCTGCGAAGTAGATCTTATTTTTATTTAGCTGTAAGGTGTCGACGAATTTGCTTACTTATTGAACGAAATTATTTTGTTTTTTTCTTAGTGCTTTTGCATTCGGTTGTTGTTAGTTTATCTGTGAGTCCGAATACTTTTCTTGTGTTCCCACTCATATCCTAAATTTAACCATAGCAGTGCAACCATCTTATGTGTACAAAGTTGAATATACCATAATGTGATTCAATGGCTCTAAATTGTTCTGATTCATGTTATCATAAATGGCGTCTGAAAAAAAGCATTGTCTACATAATTTTATCTCAGAAATAGATTATGGCGTACTAAACTGTATGTTCTTAATAGTCAAGGTGTCCAGATATATATTTAGTATTCCCATGGTTAGCATATTGCATAGTCACCGTCTTAGCAATTATTTTAACAAAATCATCTCAGCTTTTGATCACTGACAAATTAATATGGTAAATATACACCTTGCTTTTCTCAAATGTTATAATTAAATAAAAAAACAAGCTACGGATTATCAAATGACCAATTTATAACTAAATGGGATTTCTCGAAAATTGAGCCGTGTTTAAGCTCGTGGTTATATTGAAAAAATGAAATGTCAAATAAGTAAATCAGTCAAGGACGACTAAAGGTGCGTGTGTTGTAATTTGTCTAAAGGGTAAGTTTTCATTGTAGGTTATAAGTCTTTCCTAAATGGTAGGCTTCCGTTGTTCATTGAAGGTCACACGTCGTAATGTTCCTAAAGGGTGTGCTCCCATTGCTCATTGTATTTATGCGTCGTAATGTTCCTAGAGCGTATGTTTTCATTGCTCATTGAAGGTCACAAGTCGTAATGTTCCTAAAGGGTGAGCTCCCATTACTCATTGTATCTATGCGTCGTAATGTTCCTAGAGCGTATGTTTTCATTGCTCATTGAAGGTCACACGTCGTAATGTTCCTAAAGGGTAAGCTTCCATTGCTCATTGAAGACCGTATGTGGTGATTTTTGTATTTACACCATCGTTATATAGTTAACCATTGGGGTATAATGAGATATGTCTGAAATTTCTTAATGTCCTTTAATAACCGGTAATATATACGCTAATATCGCATCCAATGATATGGAAAAGAAAATGATTAGAGGAAGTTAGTGCGTACCAATTCATCTGTTTATGTACACAATAGCCAGTAGTGAAACGAAGTTCGAAGAAAAATTTAAACAGGGATGTTCAACAATGCAACAAATATCAGCAAAACGAACGACCACCTCTCACCCGAAATCATTGAAAACAAAAAAGACCACAAGATATGACGTTGGAAATCCTGGTTTGAAACAAGCACAAACTGTGGCGGTGCTAAGCATGTTTAATCGGATTCCAATCCTTTCCTCTTGTTAACTAGATCTACAACAGCAATGGAAATATAAACAAACAATACAAACATGTGTTCGCTTCCACTCAAAAAGATCACAAAAATGAATTGAGACATAACCATGGACCGTACAATAGCAGGATCAGCGAATACACGTAATTAACTGACTCGTGTTCATCTTACTTCAGACACAGCACTCGTCGTGAAACTAGCATTCACATACTAGATGTACAGAATTAACCATGTGTTTACACAGTGTAGCAAGTTTGAAGGATTACGTACATGCTGGATAACATACCATGAGAATTAATGCTTACGATACGTAGTTCCATGTTACCCTCAAATCAGGTGCTAGACAAAACCAAATTCCGTTAAAATAGGTACGACAGTTATAATGTTTTTCTCAAATTTCAATATGGTAATACTATTTCTCAAGCAAAGAATAACTATATCAAATGCGCTGATATTTTGGGATACCAATAGCACGTATATTAACGATGTATATCTGTTTTAATGTAGTGTTCATAATTTTAGAAAGTGCATATATAATATGGAACATTTACAATAGGTTTATTTTTATTTTCCTAAGGTATATGATATGTACATTTGTTTTCCTTTACGTCGTAAACAAAGAATAGAACACTACAGGAACGGTATCCTGGTGAATATAATTACCAACGAACAAAAATTTTATTTTAAAAGAACAATTACATTCATGTCAGTATATTTAACCCTTTTTCACAAATAATTTACTTTATCATTTTTATGACTACTTCATTATGCCACTTTCTTATAAAAATGTATTACAAGAAAGGTTTGAACATTCCAAAGAGATAATCGAGGCCGTAATTCGAAGATATTCAACACATATTTCCTTACTGGACATATCGTATATTAAGCTAAACTAAAAAAAATTCTCTTATTCTGGTAATTTTGTCACAACATTCAACTCGTCGATTAATAAATCTATAAACCACCTGTGATGAGAACTAGACCCGTTTAATTTCCCGTTATATTTTTTACTCGGTAACATAGTAGTTGTCTAAATAAATTTGTTATAAAGTAATACACCTTAGCTAATGTAACGATGCGTTTCTGGAATAACCTTCATCAAGTACGCGCAAAATCGAATTATTAGAAAGACAACTAATTAATAAATTTTGATATTTGGCTTGGTTTACACAACATATGGGTCGTCATGGTCATGATCGTATAGTAGTTGGATTTACAACTACCTATGCCATCAGTTCTTATCACAAATTCCGCTTAGGCGAGGTCTACTCGCTACAACATTATGTAATACAGTCTCAGTGACTTGCGACAGGTCGGTGGTTTTCCCCAGGTACTTCGGTTTCCTCCTCCAATAAAAACCGCCACGATATAACTGAAATAGTGTTGAAAGTGGCGTTAAACACCATAACCCTAACCTTAACGGTTGATCATTGATGAGGTTTTTGGAATTGTAATGTTATTTAAAACATTAATTATTTATATATTCATATATTCTTTTTCCAATAGTTGTAAACAATATAGTTTTAAATAGCTTGCTTGTTTGTTCTTTTTAATACTCCAATAATCACATATTGCCAAGTTGCGTAAAATGGCAGACCGTGTAATATTTGAATACATTTTTTTTATTATTTATTACAGAATGAAGAAACCAATCGAAGTACTGCCTGGGGATGAATTTAGAACAACATGTACATACGATACTACTTCTAAAAATACAACATATTTCGGATGGGGAACTGATCAGGAAATGTGTTTCGGGGGATTGATATTTTATTCTGTAGAAAATGTCGTGTCTAAGCATTATTGCTATTCTTGGTTTAAAATTCCACATTGTATTGTGAATGAAGCAATGTCTATATTACAAACCAATAAGCAAGATTATTTTTTGTTCACGCTCGGAGTTCGCAGTATTATCAATACTG
>JYMV01045712.1_pt1 | contig 12843 bp, 6 predicted proteins | sample 338911 | NCBI WGS metagenome assembly JYMV01 (sample SAMN03354496, study PRJNA234377) | hydrothermal vent metagenome | biome: Deep sea; feature: Hydrothermal plumes at the Eastern Lau Spreading Center, Western Pacific Ocean; material: Seawater | place: Tonga | collected 2009 | depth 2000 m m | reverse complement strand
CGGTACCCCGTCTGTTTTCAGGTTGCGGTTGAGTTTTTAGGTTGAGAAGCATAATGTTGTTTTTGGATGTGTATCCCGAATTTGTGTATCCCGAAAGTATCTAAAGTTGTCGATACGGGACTATAAGGCTCTAAAGCGGTGTGTGTCAAGCAGAAAGCCGGGGATAGAGAGAAAACCCCTCAGAAAGAGGGGCTTAAGAGAGCGGAGAGGGCGGGATTCGAACCCGCGGTACGCGTAAACGCACACACGCTTTCCAAGCGTGCGCCTTCAGCCGCTCGGCCACCTCTCCAAATATCAAGTAATCAATATATAATGAAGAGATAAAATCAGTTTGGTTTCTCTTCGGAAGATTCTTCTGATTCCTCTTCTTCTGACTCGGCCTGTTCACCATCTACAGTTTCTTCGGAAGACGCTTCTTCATGAACAAATTCTTCTACAGATTCTTCCTCAGTGGTTTCAGAGTCTACATCCTGGAGTTCATCTACCAGTTCTTCAGCTTCATTGTCGCCCTCTTCACCTTCAGCATTTTCTTCATTCGGTACTTCTTCTTCATCAGATATTTCAGCCGGATCTACCTCAGATGTCTCAGCTTCCACTTTTTCGCCCGCGGGTTCATCGCCTGGCTCCTCCACTTCTTCCAACTGAGGCTCACCAGATTCAGGTTTCTGAGCATCAGAAACTTCCTCAAGTTCTTCAATAGGTCCGGACTCCAACTCCTTGAGGTAAGCATCCACACTCTTACCCGCGGGGACTTTCAACATAGATTCTTGAAAGCGGTAATGCCCAGTTTTTTCTGAAACAACAGATTTCACAAGCTTGACTACTGTGAATTCTTTTTCTTTTTTTGCACCTCTTTTCGCCTTTTCAGCAAAGCTTGTTCCTTTAGCCATCAATTTCTCCTAACTGTAATAAATGTTAAAAAATTCGGTGGGAACTTAATCGAAATGTGAGAGAAAACGGAGGATTAGGGAATATTATTTTCTTTGAACTCAAATTCGAAGTAATCGCCGTCAGACCAGGAAGATGGTCTTTTTTCAGAAGATGATACAACCCTTAGTTTGTTGTGGCCGATAAATTCAAAAAGCCCATACCTGCGTGAGCCATCATCATATTTTATAGCCAGCCGAAATGGCCGTTTTGTCCAGTCTATAGCGTATTTACCTGGTTTTTTATCACTGAGGGTATTTCCGAATAGAACACCCTGGCTGAAATCTTCACCACCACTGAATTCCCATAAAATGATAGCAATGCCCTGATAAGCCCATTCACCATCAAGGTTCCTGACGATGTCAATGTTCTCCACCTTTTGTGCTTTGCCTGGATTGCCAGCCTTATCATTACCTTCAACAGTAAGAGTGTATGATGTACCGATAAGAACTTTCTCTGAACCGGGAATCTTCACTTCAGCATGATCACCTTGGCCCAAATCGGCTTCAGCCACATTGAGTATATGCGGTGATCCGGAATCTTCGCTTCCACCTTCCCGTTCCCATCGGAAAGTCACTTCTCCCATGTCCTCATTAAAGTTGAGGCCAACAGGTGAACCATAAATGAAAAGCCCCCTGCTTGGAGCACTACCACTAAAATCGACATTTATCTTAGGCGGTGTAATGTCAAAGGTCACATCCGAAACAACCACTGTTTCCATTTGATTGCCTGCCATGTCACTTCCTTTAAAAGTGAGGGAGTAAGCGGTGCCATCTGCCAAGGAAGGTGAATCGCTCAACGTGAGATCAAGATGAAGCCCTGCTTCAATCTCCCTCCCGGAAAGTGTTTTTACCTGCGGATTACCCCCTGCTGGTTCCCATGAGACAGTTCCGCTCGACAAAGCTTCCGAAAGCTCGTAACTGATAATGGAATTGTTTACCGAGCTTCCCGCCACCGGGCCAGTGACAGTGATTGCAGGTGGCGTATTATCATAGAGCACGGGACCGATCTGAAGTAGTTCCGATGAATTACCGGCGGCATCAACGCCTGAAAAACTCATGGTATAACTGGCACCGCTGACAAGCTCAGGTGCAGCATTGAGTTCAATATAATCATGTGCACCGTCTGTTAATTCATTTCCCGATAGTGGCACGGTATGAGGTGAATTGGGATCAGGCACTCCTCCAGCACTACTGAAGATGATAGAACCCTCCAAAAGGGTTTCATTCAGGGTGTAACTCATGGTCCTAGCATTGGTGTAACCTTCACTGGGTGAGACGTTTGAAAATTGAGGCTGTGTTACATCATAGTTCAGGCTGGTAACGGTCGCTACCACTGCCTCATTACCCGCCGCATCGGATCCGGCCATTGACAGGGTGTAGATTGCTCCATCCGTGAGCAGAGCCTGATTAGTGAGGATGGCGGAACGACTCCCCTTCCCCATTTCCGGAACAGTGAGCTCAATAACCCGCGGCGACAGCGGGTCCGAATTCCCAGCAGTTTGAGTCCATGTGGCTGTCGCTTTTGTCAAGGTTTCTGACAGCGAGTATGAAACGTCAAGCTTGTTTATGTGACTCTCAGAAACGGGCGATTCCAGTGTTAAAATCGGCGGCACAGCATCATAGAGAATGCCGGAAAGGGTTGCTGGATCGCCTGCATTTCCGGCGGCGTCTCTCCCTTTGAGTGTAATCCTGTAACTTGCACCGTTCATAAGGGTCGGGCTGTTGGTGAGTGTGAACGCTGAGCGATTACCTGCTGAGAGTTCATCACCAGTTAATATTACTTCATGGGGCGAATTTGGATCATTCACTCCTGAGGTTCTCTCAAAATTGATTGAGCCCGAAGCAAGCTTTTCACTTAAAGAGTAGTTGACACTGGGTGAACTAATCGCGACAGCGTTGTTAGGGATCTCAAGGGCTAAAACTGGCGCTGAATTGTCAAAAGTGACAGCCTCAATGGACATCCCTGAGGCTGAATTATCAGCGGGGTCTTTACCCGAAAATGAAACTGAGTAAACCGCACCGCTCACCAGATTGGGGGGTCTGGATAAAATAATATCCGCATGTTCCCCTTGCGCCAACTCCAAACCAGAAAGCAGTATTTCATGGGGCGACAGAGGATCGGCTTCACCACCTGATCGAGTCCAGGTGACCGTACCTTCAGATAGCGTCTCGCTAAGTCTGTAAGAGAAGGCCGTTGAGTTTACCAGGGACGTTGGCGTGGGCGATGAGGCGACAATGGTTGGAGGTGTTACATCGAACATGATCTGTTCCATAGTGACAGTTTCACTCTCATTCCCGGCTCTGTCAATTCCTGAGAAAGTAATCCTGTAAATAGCCCCATCCATCACTGACGGTGGCGTTGACAGCGTCACAGACTCATGGGTACCTTGAGCCATCTCAGAAGAAGTGAGTGAAATTTCGTGTGGAGAGCCGCCGTCCGAAGCGCCGGCAACCTGAGTCCATACCACCTTGCCCTCGCTCATCACTTCTGACAGTGTGTAAGTCATTGCACTTGAACTGATGGCGGACATGCTGGCAGGTATTTCAATGGCAACAACCGGCAGGGAGACGTCGTAAATGATGCCAGAGACCAAAACACCATCTGCTGCGTTACCGGCAAGGTCCTCTCCAGTAAATGCAATGTCATACTGGGAGCCGTCAGTGAGATTCGGGGACTGGGAAAGGCCCACCCTGGGATGATCCCCTCCTCCTCTCTCGGCTTCGGTGAGAGTCACCTCGTGTGGTGAAATGGGGTCTTCATTGCCTCCCACTCGAGACCAAGTAACGGAAGCATCTCTGAGCAATTCAGACAGTGTGAAAGCCACTTCCTTGTTGTTCACAAACAGGTCAGTCTCCGGATAATTCACAGCAATTGTAGGTGGAATATCATCATAATTGAGGTCCGTTATAACGACTGGCGTTCCATCGTTACCGGCTAAGTCAACACCCGTGATAGTAACAGAATAGACGGCACCTGCAACAAGAGAAGACATTTCCGGTGAAGCAAAATCAGGGTGGTCTCCTGTTGAAAGTGCTTCATCGGACATGTTGATGATCCATGGTGAAGAACCGTCGGCCTCCCCGCCCGTCCTTGTCCAGGTAATGGCCCCTTCCATGAGAGTTTCACTAAGATTGTAAGTAAGTTTAGGTGCATTGATATAGTCACCCATAGCCGGCGAGTTAATGGTTAGTGTGGGTGGCGATGTATCAAAGCCGATATTTTCAACCGAGACAGGAACGGCTTCATTACCTGCCTTGTCATAACCGGACAAAAGAAGTGAATAGATGCTGCCGTCGCTGAGGGTAACTGAATCGGAGAGATTCACTTCCAGATGTTCACCCGCTGCAAGAAGATCACCGCTGATTATCATTGTCTGACTGTTGGCGGGGTTCCTTATATCCCGCCAGATGATCTGACCTGATCCCATATTTTCACTCAGGTTCAAGGATATTAACGGCTCGTCGATATAAACATTCGGTTCGGGCCCGGTGATGGTGATTAAGGGCGGGGTTATATCGTAAGCGATCCTCTCAATGAACACCTTTTGGGCATCATTTTCTGCCATATCCATACCATTGAAAGTAAGGGTGTAGACGGCACCGTCAGCCAGAACCGGGAGGTTCATCAACGCTACCGCTTCATGCTCTCCAGAAATTAGTTCATTTTCAGTCAATTCAGATGTGTGAGGAGATGCAGCATCATCTGAACCGTCTGTACGTGTCCAGACAAAGGATGCTTGTTGCATCTGTTCGGACAATGAATAAGAAGGAAGAATCTTATTGAGGAATGTGTCCGGCCTTGGATCACTGAGCGCTATAACGGGTGGTGTCACATCATAACGGAGTTCTTCAACCCTCACCGTATCGGACACATTCCCGGCATAATCAAAACCCGCAAATGCAAGATTGTAGAGTCCGCCATCCACCAGTAAAGGCGGAAAGATCAGCTCCCCATCTGGATGTTCTCCCATTGCTAATTCATCAGAATCCAGCGGGACGGCGTGCGGTGAGGAAGGATCGTTGGGACCATCCACATGCGTCCAGAGCATAGATGCATCCTTGAGATTTTCACTTATAGTGAATGCTACGGATGTATTTTTTATTGCAGACTCTGATACTGGTGAGTTCAGAGTCAGAACTGGCGGTGTGTAGTCAACTTTTACTTCGTTGACCACTATTTCCTCCGCCTTATTGCCGGCGGCGTCTGTGCCGTTGAAAGTAACCGAATAAGTGGAACCGTCTGTCAATGAGGGTACAGAGGTTAGAAGCCTATCAAGCTGTTCCGTGGAAAGTTCTTCTCCGGACAACAGTAAATCATGTGGTGAACGGCTGTCTGCAGCGCCGTCAGTCTGTGACCAGGTGACGCGCCCCTCAGCTAATGGTTCAGATAGGCCGTAAGCTACCCGAGAATCAAGAACGTAAACGTCCGTCGTAGGATAAGTGACCGTAAACACGGGAGGTGTCAAATCGTAACGTAGATTTGACACTCTTGCCGTTTCCGACCGGTTGCCCGCCGCATCCCTCCCCATCAATTCAAGTAAGTATTCGGCACCGTCAACCAGAACCGGCGCTGTATCCAGTTCGATCTCTCCGGATAAACCTTCATCCATATGGTCTTCAACCAGATTTACCGAATGAGGCGAACCGATATCTTCCGGTCCGTCCAGCCAGGTCCATGTGACAGTTCCCTCCACTATCTGCTCGCTTAGGTTATATGAAAATCGGGTATGATTTACAGCACTGCTATCAGATGGTGTGAGATTTGAAATAACTGGAGGTGTTACATCATAGCCAATTCCTTCTAAAACAACGGCCTCAGCTTCGTTACCGGCCCTGTCAACACCTGTGTAGGTAATGCGGTAGACGGTACCGTCATTAAGGTCGGGCCATACAGTCGAATCAAGGGATGCATGCGGCCCCATGGAGAGCTGTATCTGAGGAATTGTAACCCTGTGCGGTGAACCGGGATCGGCACTTCCTGCGCTCCGCTGGAATACGAGTGAACCTTCCGAAATTTCCTCACTTAAGCTATAATTAATGTTGGGCGAATTGACATAACTGTTTGTCAGTGGATTTTCCATCACGATAACAGGCTTGGTAATGTCAAAATGAACAGAGTCAATTTGGACAGTTTCGGATAAGTTCCCGGCGGGATCGAGACCAACTATATTCACTTCATAGATGGCACCGTCAACAAGTTCCGGTGTTTCCCTTAAGCGACTCAGAACATGGGTCCCGGAATTCAGCTCCGGACCTGTCAGAGTCGAAACATGAGGTGAGTTGGGGTCATCCTCCCCTCCAACCTGCTGCCATGTGAGACTTCCTTCGGACAGGTTCTCGCTTAGCCAGAAACCTACCAGCGGCGCGTTTATGTATGAATTCATTGCAGGTATCACATCGGCAAAAATGGGCGCTGTGGCATCAAAGGTCAGCTTATCAATCACTACCGGTTCTGACATGTTGCCCGCAAGATCGGTACCGGTGACTGTCAACCTGTATATTCCACCTTCAACCAATTCTGGCTCATTGAAAAATTTTGTCTCAGGGTGATCACCTTCTGTCAATTCATTTGGGACAAAATCGACCACATGAAGACTGTCCCGATCTCTCGAACCGCCTGTGTGTTCCCAATGAGCCGTAGCCGAAAACATCGGTTCACTAAAATCATATGACAACATGGATGAAGAGACAAAGGTGCCGGCCATCGGTTCTGGCATCCCCACCACCGGAGGCTGAGCATCGTAAGTGATTTGAGTGACAGTGACAGTATCTGAATTATTCCAGGCCGCATCTGAACCGGTGATCTTCAACGTATATATGGCACCATCTAAAAGATCCGGTGCATTGGCCAGGATGACGGCTTCATGTAGACCACTTTTCAGTTCATCTCCCTGGAATTCAACAATGTGCCGCGCAGTGTCCATTTCCGGGGACTCGGACTCCCATATGACAGACCCAGACAAAATTGTTTCGCTGATGTGATAAGTTATACCGGTGGAATTGACGTAGGCACCGCTATCAGGAGAAACTTTGGCAAAAACCGGAGCTGTGGCATCGTAGATAACATTCTCAACAAGTATCGGTGCTGAACTGTTACCGGCCATATCCATGACATTCACGGTGATATTATAGACAGCACCTTCAACAAGTCCCGGCGGTACACCGATGATGGCGGATCTTTCATGATCTCCAACCCTCAGTTCTTCACCAGAAAGAGTTTGAACGTGACGCCCCACACTGTCGTTCTCACCGCCGCTCCATTCCCATATCACCTCACCAGAGATCAAATCTTCTGACACCGTGTACGCCACATCATAATTACGTGTCGGTGTGGAAGCGATGGGATAACTGACAATAAGTTCAGGAGGAGTTGTGTCGTAGATGATTCCGGCCGCCGATACGGTGTCTGAAACATTACCGGCACTATCGACACCCACCATCTGAACGTCATAAACGGCACCATCCTTCAAAAATGGAATATGGATCAGTAAAGAATCAGCATGAGGTCCACCGGACAGTTCCAGAGATTCGAGCGATACAACGTGAGGTGAACTCACATCCTCTTCCCCGTCTGTTCTTTGCCAGATGACGGAGGCAGAGGATAGAGCTTCACTCAGTTCATAACCTATAGAGGGGCGATTTCTGTAAGAATCGGAGGAAGGAAATGTAAGGAGAACTTCTGGCGGTGTATCATCGAATGTTACCCTGGCGGCTACTCTAGGTTCGGAACTTTTACCACTCAAGTCTGTCCCTTCTATGGTTATCTGGTAGACACCCCCCGAAACCAGCTTCGGTGCTTTCGCAAGGATAAAGCCTTCGTGTTCTCCTTTCGACAGTTCAGCTGCCTCCAGAGGTATGATATGGGGCGCCTTAACATCCAGTATACCGTCCACCCATTCCCATACAACCTGACCGGTTTTCAGCCGTTCACTTGAGGTGTAGGTAATTGATGAAGTTGGAATATGACTGCCGGTGTCCGGAAAGGTGAAAACAATTTCAGGCGGGGTAATATCGTACATGACATCTACCGCGGAGGCCCCAAGTGAGCGGTTCCCGGCAGGGTCAACACCCATGAAAGAGACAACATATATGCTACCATCCTGCAGGGAAGGTGCCACCTGAGCCATCACACTGTCGTGCACACCAATTGTCAACTCATCGGCCGGCAGTGTCATCATTTGAGGCGAAGAGAGATCGATCTCCCCCGCCACTTGTGTCCAGATGACTGTCCCTTCAGACAGGTCTTCAGTGAGAGTGTAAGTGACGTGGGATGACATGACAAAGGTACAGTCCGATGGTGTCACATTTGCAAACTCGGGCGCGGTGATGTCAAATTTCACATTAGAAATAGAACTGGGAAGAGCCTCATTTCCCGCCTTGTCCCGACCTGTCAGTTGTATCGTAAAAATTCCGCCATCGGTCAATCTTTCAACAAAAGTTGAGTCATCCAGACGATGATCTCCCAATGCAAGGCCTTCGTCTGAAATCTTAATGCTTACACTTCTTGAATCAGAAGCTTCAGCCTCCTCAAGAACCCAGTCTATTTCGGCCGACGCAAAATCTTCACTGAGGTTGTAAATCACTTCCCCGCCGCGAACGGAGATACCGGGTTCCGGTGCGATGGTGGCTAATGTAGGCGGTGAAGTGTCATAGACAATATTGGATACCTCTATAGATGCTGCTTCATTACCAGCCAGATCCTTTCCGTTCATAGTGATGCTGTATATGGCACCGTCTACCAGATGGGGACTGTTGGCGAGTGCTTCGTATAGATGCTCCCCTCCGTCAAGCTCGGTGCCTTCCAGTTCCACAATATAAGGTGCCCCATCATCAGGGATACCGCCAACGTGTTCCCAGCGAATTTGAGCTTCCATGAAGTCTTCGCTGGAGACGAAGCTCACCACCGAACTGTTGGCAAAACCGCTACTGTCAGGTAAATGCCAGGAGATCTCCGGATGTGTAGTGTCATAGACCACGTCGTTGATCGACAGAAAAGGACCGGGATTCCCGGCCATGTCTTTACCCTGAAAGAGAACCGTGTATATAGTTCCTTCGGCAAGCTGGATATCGTCTCCAAGTATGACCGAGTCTTGCTCTCCTTCTTCTAACATTCCTCTTGAAAGCCCAATGATATGAGGAGCACTTTCATCGCGCGCGCCCTGCTCCCAGACCCAGACCACTTCGGCTGTTGACAGTGCCTCATTAAGAGAGTAAGAGATGACTGGCCGGCTTGAGTACTGAGGCGCATCGGCGGTGTAAATAGGCGGGGTGGTGTCGTAAGGGACCCTCGTCAGCAAGATCTCCCGGGCGGGATAACTGCTCTCTCCCACTCCGGTAAATCTCATCTTATAAGATGTGCTGTCCTGGAGTTTTGGGGCATAGCGTAAAAGTTTATCCCGATGTTCTCCGCGACTCCGCTCTGACGCAATCAATTCGGCCACGTGAGGTGACAGGGTATCGGGTTTGCCACTGGCCCACTCCCAAATGACGGTCCCTTTTGCAAGATCTTCCTTGAGATGATAGGTTAGCTTTGGTTCGTTAACAGGAAGACCGTCTTCCGGAAAAGAAAGTGTGATAACAGGCGCAAAACCGTCAGAATCAATGGTCATGCTGTTCACCACTGTCAGAGTAGAATCGTACTCCCATACGTCCGTCTCGCCGGAACGGGCATCAAAGTTTTTCACATACCGCCGTACCACTTTTTTTGATGGCATGACAATCCAGTCTTCCTGGCGCACGTGACCATCGTCATCGTATTTCAATTCCATGACGCCGTACATAAATCCGTCCACATCGTAGAAACGGTAAACCTGCGGCTTGCTGTCGGGTCTGTATTCAATGGAAGTGAACCGATCATCGTAATCCTGAACAGTGCTGATGTCGTAAGTATAGCGGATGAACTTGTCGGACATGATCTCTTCCGAACCAAACTGGGTATACCTTTGGAGTGTGCTATCAGCAGAGAAAAGAGATTTCAGATGCAGCTGGCCGGTTGTGGTGTCATACTGGAATGTCTCAAACCGGTCGAGGCGGTTCCGGCGTTTATAAAAGGCTTTCCGGACGAGTTTCCCGTCTTCGTCGTAACGGGCCTGGATAAACGACCTGAAACCGAGGTCATTCTCAGAGATTTCTACTCCACTCAGAAACCTCCGTTCGGACCGGAAATAGCGGACGTCACCGGTCCGCCCAGAGATCGTACCTACAGTGATGAGTAATATGAAACCTACGAGCCTTACCACGGAGAGAGAGTTTAATCACCGCGGTAAAGAGTTTCAAACCAAATCGGCTTTACGGTTTGTGAGGAATGCGGAGATGTTCATCAATTACCCAGGTAATGGACCAGTTATGACCCAAGCGTCTGCCGTTCATGGTGTCCGGCAAGAGTGTCACTTCGCTATTGTACAAATTGACGTCCTGAGGATCCTGTTTCAGACGGTTGAATGCATTATCCAGCATATGTTGTGTCCGCCACTGAAAGTGAGCAACATTTTCTTCCCATTGAGGAAAACTGAGGACCCCATCCCGTAGCTTTGGTAGTTCACATCTTTTGTTAAGCCTGGCATATCCTTTAAGTGGGGAAGCAATAGTGTGAATTTCCACCGGGATGTTTATGTGCATCAATGAAGCCAGATATGTAACCACCAACCCGCCGGAGCTGTGACCAAACAGAACAATCCTGTCAACACCGGGAATTTGTCCCGTGATATCTATGAGGTCCTTTGAGAGTTGCAGTGCCGAACTGTCCGGACAGACATCCCAGTTATAACGGTAGAAGTATGTGTGCCTGTATTCTCGAGCCAGATTTTTCAGAGGCCCCACCCATTCATAACCCTGAGATTTGGTGCCATGGATACCGATAACAACCGTCCTAAGTTCATAAGAGGAATCATCGTGGATTCGGGTAAAACCGCCTGACTGAGCCATAAGTTTCTGTCCGGAGGCCTTGACTTCATTGCCAAGAAGTAACAATAGCTGAATCAGCTGCCGGTACCGCGAAAAGGATTGCCCCGAAGGTGATAAAGAAAATAAATGCTTTAACGGGCCGGGTTTTGTTCATGTTGTCAGTCATTGTAGCTGATCCTGTTCAAAAATTAAGTAGAAACTGACCACCTTTGGAATGTCATAAGCGCCGGCGAGGACTTTTTCCGCACATGGTGTAAATTGCCCCACTATCATGAAAAGCGTACAAGTCCACCGAAGTTTTCTTCTGCCGGTTCTTGCTCTGTCTTTGTCTCATGGCCAGCAGCTTGCAATACTGGATATCGCTCCGGTGGAGATCCCAGAAACGGACGCCCTCACCCTTTCAGAGCATTTCAGAGAGGTGGTTAGCAGTAAGATCGGCGAAAGTATTATACCTATTGATAAGGTACGGGAGGTTCTATCGGGAGATAAAGTGAACAATCGGTGGTGCGCTGAAGAGTGGTGCGCCAGAGAGGTGGGTGAACTGCTTGGTGTGGAGAAAGTCATCGTCTCTTCCATCTGGAAAGACGGTGAACTGTACAAGTTAAACGGGAAAGTGGTGGTAATGGCGGACACTGCCGTGGAAAAAGAACACACATTTAACTTTGCCGGTGAAGAAGAAAGCCTAATCCCTGAAGTGGAAATTATGGCCTATGAACTGTTCTCTAAGCAGATACCCCAAGAGCTGCAGTTTCAGCATCAGTATATTGAGGAAAGATCCCTAGCACTCCAGGGTATTACGGAAAGGAGGACGAGACTTAGAGCAACCCTTCTCTCCACCGCTGTGCCGGGATTGGGCCAGCTCTATCTTAAACGAAAACTGTGGGGCGGCCTATGGATGGCCACGCAGCTTTCTCTGGGGGCAGCGACATTAAACCATTACTTGAACTACAAGGACTCATATGATGAATTTTATGTATTTGAAGGTTTTTACCAGGCATCCACTAACGTGGACTCAATCTTCTCTTACCGGAACCAGATGGTGAGAACTTACGACAACGCTAAAACATCCATTGACCAAAGGAGACAGCTGACGCAGATCATCTTCTCGCTCTGGGCGCTCAATATTTTGCAGGCCAACATCATGTCCCCTTCAACTGAAGAAATCCTAAGGGAAATTTCCATACGTTTTTCACATAACCCCTACAACAGTGAGACTCAGCTGAGACTGACATTTACCATTGAATAAATTCTGCTTTCTATCTCTCCTGGCTCTTTTGTTGAGTTGCGAAGAACTCCCCGTTGTGAACTTCGATAACTCTCTAGACCTCACCACTGCGGAAGAACTCAATATTGAACTACCCGCCATCGTCTTTTATCCTGACAGCATACCCATGGAAGCGGGATCATCCGCTCAGTTGCAGGTATTCGCCATGGGAGTAACGGGCCTCAGCGGCGCCCATATCCAGATCAATTATGAACAGCAGAAACTGAATCTCAAATCGGTCACAAAAGGTGAATTCCTTAACTCTCTTACTGAACCCGGCTTTTACTTTGAAAATGATACCGCTGAAGGTCTGCTCGATATCTACACAATCAGTTTCGGCGTTGACAGCCTTAAAAATGTTACCGGTACGGGGAGCCTTGCGGTAGTGGAGTTTGAAGCAATAGCGCCAGGAAAGATTATCCTAGAATACACTGACAAGTGTGAATTTGTGGATGAGCACGATAACCCCATTGAAATAAAAAGTCTCCTGTACGGTGTTCTGGATGTTGCAAAGAAAAGTTAATACAATCGTTCTCACCCTATTGCTGGGATCGCTGATGGGCCAGGATATCACCCCACCCACCATTTCTTCAGTCACGTCCACCACGGCCAATGGAAGTTATAAACTGGGAAGTCTAATCAATGTGACTGTGAATTTTAAAGAACCAGTGACTCTTACCGACGCAGAACTGGTCATCGAGCTTGAGACTGGGGCAACGGACAGAACAATTTCTATAAATACCATCA
>JYMV01031218.1_pt1 | contig 12846 bp, 11 predicted proteins | sample 338911 | NCBI WGS metagenome assembly JYMV01 (sample SAMN03354496, study PRJNA234377) | hydrothermal vent metagenome | biome: Deep sea; feature: Hydrothermal plumes at the Eastern Lau Spreading Center, Western Pacific Ocean; material: Seawater | place: Tonga | collected 2009 | depth 2000 m m | reverse complement strand
GGCGAAATCGTCCCTCATTTGGCGGAAGAATGGGAAGCCAGCGACGACATGCGTTCATTTAACGTCAAGCTACGGCAAGGAGTGAAATTCCACAATGGTTTCGGCGAGTTCTCTGCTGACGACGTACTCCACTCCTTTTCTTACTACACCAACGACACATGTAAAGCATCCTACTCCGACTATTTCCGGAACGACCCAGGTACGGACGTAGAGGTCATCAGCGACCATGAAATAGTCATAAAAACCCCTGTGCGGCCGGCTTTATTGTACGACTACTGGCTCTCCGAGTACCGGGGTGTGCCCATATCCAGCAAGGCCCAGTGGGACCAAGGGTGCCCTCAGGGTTCGGCCCAGTATGAACGAAGAAAGGAATCTCCGGCTTCAGTCGAAGGATATTGCGCGTTGGGCGCAAAGGGCGTCGAAACCAATCCATCGCGCACCGGGCCATACCAATACGTCAACTTTGAAAAGGGCGTGAACTGGGAATACGACAGAGTGCCTTACGACCATTGGAGGGTGAACCCTGACTTTGCCGCGATGGAGATCAAGATGGTCAAGGAGCCCGCCACGCGGCTGGCAATCTTATTGGCTAGAGAGGCTCACGTAGGAGCCTTGACGCGAGCTTTGAATCAGGAAGCCCTGGATGGCGGCCTTGAGATAGCAGACGCGTCGGTGGAAGCTGTGACCACATTTATGATATTCGGTGGCGCCTACTACGCGAAGGCCGTGGAAGCAGCCTACGATCCGATGCCTTGGGCCCTACGCGGAGAAGTGGGCAAAAAAGTACGTATGGCGATGAACAAGGCCCTTGACCGGGATAAGATCAACGAGGCCATCTTCGACGGTCAAGGATCAAGGCAATGGGTAGCTTCTCTGCACCCAGCCTTCCCTGCAGGCTACAATCCCGAATGGGAAGAGAAATGGGATGAACTGTACGGCTACGACCCGAAGCGAGCTAAGGAGTTGTTGGCCGAAGCCGGGTTCCCCAACGGCTTCGAGGTCAGGGAAAAGCTGTTTCCTCTTAGCGGTGTCCCAGAACAGCCAGATTTCATGGAGGCGGCCGCAGGTTATTGGGAAGCCATCGGTCTGCAGCCTAAGCTAGAAGAAGTTGAGTTCTCCCGCTGGCGAGAGAAGTACCGCGGACTGGAGACACAGTGTTGTGTGTACCCGTTCCGCGGTCCGGCCGCTCCGATGGCCACTCGCGTCCACTTCTACTACAGCGCCGAGCGTTTCTTCCGTGCGACGGTGACGGACTCCATTGAAGAGAAGAAGACCAAGGCTTTGGGCACCACAGACAAAGTCTTAGCGAACAGCCTGTGGCAAGAGGTCGCGGACGAGTTGTACTATGGCGCGCATACCATGCCGTTGTTCACACTGCCAGTACAGGCGATTTACGACCCGGAGGTAATAGCGGAATACATCTTCCTAGGGCCTCCCGGAGGTTCCTATAACAACCTGGAAAACATCAAAGGGGTACGAAGATAAGCCGCTATAGGACTTTCAGGCATTTTCGCAAATAGGAATTAGATTTGCCAGCAAATAACCAATGGGGCAGGCAAGTTTCCTCATGTATTTGCTGGCAAGGATACTAAATTAATTAGGCAATTAGATCATTCTGGTCATCAACACTCCTAATACTGGCACGAGGAGCCCTTATGCAGCGGTACATCCTCCGCCGCTCTGCCCAAGGATTGCTGGCAATCATCGTCATCAGTATGGTGGTGTTCGCTCTCGCACGCGTGACTGGGGACCCGACGCAAGTCCTGTTGCCCGACGAAGCATCAGAAGAGCAGATCCTCCAGACTCAAATAGAGTGGGGGCTAGATAAACCGCTCCACATACAGTATTTCGTGTACGTCAAACGACTAACTCGTGGCGACCTTGGTAACTCGTTCAAGTGGGCTGGTGTCCCGGCTTCCGAATTGATTGTCGAGCGACTCCCCGCCACCATCCAACTGTCCGCTTTCGCTCTCCTGATTAGCGCAGCCATCGCTTTCCCCGTCGGAGTATTGGTGGCGGTGAAAAAGGACACTGGTATCGATTACGCCGGGAAGATGGTGGCCATATTAGGGCAGTCGGCGCCATCATTCGCTCTAGGCCTGATCTTGATGTGGGTGTTCGCGGTCCAGTTGGACTGGTTCCCCACTTCGGGTAAGGGGGGCTTGAGTCACATGATCCTACCCGGGGTGGCGTTGGGGTACTATAACGTTGCAGCCCTGATGAGATTGACCCGCTCCTCCATGCTGGAGGTCCTGGACACGGAGTACGTTAAACTGGCCCGTATAAAAGGGGTTTCGGAGCACCGAGTGATTTGGAAGCACTGCTTCCGCAATGCCCTTATCGTTCCACTAACATACTTTGGCCTCATAGGAGCGGTGCTAATCACCGGCTCCGTGGTCACCGAAACGGTTTTTGCTTGGCCTGGCCTTGGGGCCTTGGTTATCGAGGCCATCATCGCCAGAGACTTCACAGTAGTTCAGGCTGTGGTGCTTTTGTTTGCTTTCACATTCATCCTGATCAATATATTGGTGGACATCCTATACGCCTACATCGACCCACGCATCCGTTACGCGTAACCAAATCCATCTCCCTCCCGAGGTTCAAGGAGTGGCCCCATGGCCATCGTAGCCCTGCCCAAACGTGGGTTCATAGACTCCCTTCCCGGAGGACCGGCAGTTACGCAGGGACTTGCCTGGGCAAGACGGTACCCCTTGCTGCCTGGCTTCGTCCTTCTATTCGTACTGCTAATTCCAGCGATATTCGCCAACCAGATAGCGCCACACGACCACCGTATCGGCGATCTAGACCTGGTGAAGCGTCCACCCGCGTGGATCGGGGACAAAGTTGTTGAACAAACGGTGGTACAGAAGCAAGACCGCCGGGTTGCAAGGCTGGGTGAGATCACTTTGTCGTCGGCTACCCGGAGGATAAAGCGGGGTACCGCAACATTCTTAGAGGGCGGGGGCGACGGCGCCGTAGATGTGGGCGATAAACTAAGAGTCGTCATACGTCAGGGAGGCTCCTGGACCTATCCTCTTGGGACGGACAAGCAAGGCAGGGATATCTTGAGCCGGATCATCCACGGCTCACGGGTGTCTCTCACCGTCTCCGTATTGGCGATCGCCCTGGGAGGTGGCCTGGGCGTGATCCTGGGTCTGTTGGCTGCCTATAAGGGCGGAATAACGGACACCTTGATAATGCGGCTAGTTGACATCAAGCTTGCCTTCCCTTCGATTCTGCTGGCGCTGGTGCTGGTGGCCGCCTGGAAACCCGGACTGCTCACGGTAATCATCGTGATTGCCGTGCTGTTGTGGGCTCGTTACGCCCGGGTGGTACGTGGTGAAGCATTGGCCATAATGAACAGAGATTTCATCGACCGGGCACAGGTGGCAGGAGCCTCCAACTGGCGAATCATGGCCCGGCACATATTCCCCAACCTGATGAACACCGCGGTTGTGCTGGCCACACTGGAAGTAGGCCACGTAATCATCCTGGAGTCGACCCTCAGCTTCCTAGGCGCCGGGATCCCTCGCCCAACTCCGGCATGGGGCGTAATGGTAGCCGACGGTCGGGAACTCATAGTTGCGGCTTGGTGGATCTTTTTCTTCCCTTGCGTGGCGATAGTCCTTACTGTACTCTCTATGAACCTTATGGGTGACTGGTTGAGGGACAAGTTAGACCCCAAATTAAGGAACGTATAACTATATGGCAGTAGCACAAGGAGAAGTGATTCTGGAGGTCAATGACCTCCGCACGTACATATATACTCGAACTTCTGTGGTGAAAGCAGTGGACGGAATCAGCTTTGATTTGCGGCAGGGAGAAACCCTGGGAATCGTCGGTGAGTCGGGTTGCGGCAAGACCATGACCGCTCTCTCCTTGTTGCAATTGATTCCCAAGCCGGCCGGCCGCATCGTTGGTGGGGAGATCCTGCTCCACGGCGAGGACCTGGTGCAGAAGAGTGAAGACGAGATGCGCCATGTAAGGGGCCGGCAGATCTCGATGATTCTACAGGACCCGCAGACCTCCCTGAATCCCGTGTTCAACATCGGCAATCAGCTCACGGAATCCCTGGCGCTGACACATAAGGAGGGTCGCAAGAACCTGTTGCAAAGGGCGGTTGAATCCCTGCGCAACGTGAACGTGGCCGCTCCAGAACGCCGCTTGGAAGACTTCCCTCACCAGATGAGCGGCGGAATGAAGCAGCGGGTGGTTGGGGCCATAGCCATGTCGCTGGAACCCAGAATTATTATCGCCGACGAGCCCACTACCGCCTTGGACGTCACGATTCAGCTACAATACTTGCGGCTGCTCAAGGACATTCAGGCACGCACCGGGTTGGCCATCATTTTCATCACCCACGACTTCGGTGTAGTGGCCAGGATGTGCGACCGTGTGGCGGTAATGTACGCGGGACACATCGTGGAGCACGGCTCGGTTCGAGATCTGTTCAATGACCCTCAGCATCCTTATACTCAAGCCCTGATGGACTCGGTGCCCAAACTAGAAGAGAAAGTTGATCGCTTGTATTCGATTGAAGGCCAACCTCCCCTGCTTTGGGATCTGCCCGAGGGCTGCTTGTTCGCCGAGCGCTGCCCCCATGCAAGGGACAAGTGCCAAGAGTATCCGCCCAGTTTCCCTGTAAAAGAAGGGCATACAGCTGACTGCTGGAGGCTGGATCCATCATGGTAAACGGCGCGGCACCGCTGCTTGAACTACAGGGCGTAAAAAAATACTTCCCCGTGACTAAAGGCCTCGTAATGATGAAGACCGTCGGCCACGTGCAGGCGGTAGACGGAATCAGTTTTAGCATCAAACAAGGTGAAACCCTCGGGTTGGTCGGCGAGTCAGGCTGCGGCAAGACGACCACCAGCAAGATTATATTGCGGCTGGAGCAGCCCACAGAAGGGAGAGTGCTTCTGGAAGGCAAGGATATCCAGACCTTCAAAGGGGAGGAGCTGCGGGATTACCGGACAACGGTTCAAGCAGTGTTCCAAGATCCCTGGTCTTCCTTGAGCCCCCGGATGCGCGTCAGAGACATAATCGCCGAAGCCCTGGTAGTGAACCGGAAGGTCTCGTCCGAAGAGGTTAACAACCGTGTATTTGAGGTAATGGCCCAGGTCGGACTACACACAGATCAGGCCAAGAACTACCCTCATGAGTTCAGCGGCGGGCAACGCCAGCGCATAGCTGTCGCCAGCGCCTTGGTGTCTTACCCCAAGCTCATCGTCCTGGACGAGCCTGTCTCGGCCCTAGACGTTTCGATCCGAGCCCAGGTGATGAATCTACTCAAGGATCTCCAGGGCGAGTATAACGTGGGCTACCTGCTGATAGCCCACAACCTGGCCACAGTCCGCTACATGGCCCATCAAACGGCAGTGATGTACTTAGGTCAGGTCGTGGAGTATTCGGATACCGAGGAATTGTACCAAAACCCCCTCCATCCCTACACCAAGGCTTTGTTCTCGGCAGCGCTACCTTCTCATCCGGACATGGTCCGTGAAGAGATAGTACTCACTGGTGAGGTACCCTCGCCCATCAACCCGCCCTCCGGATGCCGGTTCCATCCCCGGTGTCCCTTCGCCATGGACAAGTGCTCGGAGGAGGTGCCGGTGGAGAAAGAGGTTGCGCCGGGGCACCTGGTCTCTTGCCACCTGTACTAAGTGCCTATTCTATCAGCCAGCACTGTGGTAACCCCGATATGACTGGGGTGAACCACCATCAAGGATAATCCGTCCGCCTCGAACCTGTTGCCGAATTGGACTTCCTCTTTTGGATATTCTCGGCTAGGTACTGAATTCCCTGTGGTCTGTCACCTTACTCCTGCTGGCTGGGTAATTCGCCTTACTGACGGTCACTCATCTGGACCCGATCCCCGAAGTAAGATTGCGCCCTACGGTCCATCCAAGTTAACCTATAACCAATGAGTGACGTTGCGCATCAAGGCGCCCACACCAACGGCAAGGTTACATGCCGTTGGTGTGGAGCCGAGAACCAGATCCAGGGGCAACCGTGCGCCCAGTGCGACCGGTACATCGTCGAACTTCCCAGCTGGGTCGCACAGTTACCCAGCCAGCAAAAGTGGCTGACTCGCGGCCGGGCGATACGCATTGGCGTGATCGTCATCGTATTGTCATTTCTAGTATGGCTTAACTACCCCTTCCTGCCCAATCCAGTAACTCTCATCTTCAAAAGACCCGTTACAGACCTATCGTCCGCGTCCCAGCCGGGCCAGTGGTCCATGATGGGCTGGGACCACCAGAAGACCAGATACCTGCCCCAAGTACCCAGCCAACCCAAAGGAGAGGTTGCGTGGAGCCGGTCCCTGGGATTGAACACTCAATCGTCACCCACCGTAGCCGATGGAGTCATATATCTGGGGGCGCACTTCAAGGTGTTGGCGTTGGACGCGAACACCGGCGATTTGATTTGGGAGCGGGACGCCACGGGGCCGGTTCACTCTTCGCCGGCGGTGGCCGGAGATTCGATATATTTAGGCTTTTTGGATCACCGTATCATGGCCATGGAGCGGTCTACTGGGGAGACCGTCTGGCAGATCAAGACTGAGGATGCCGTCTCCGCGTCGCCGACAGTATCAGGAGGCATTGTCTACGTCGGCGCATGGGACGGCTTCACCTACGCCCTGGACGCATCTACTGGAAAATTAATTTGGAAGACGCAGGGGGCTGCCAGCGTGCACTCCGACATAGCGGTGTACGAAGGCCTGGTCTACAAGACCGACACCGAGGGAAATTATTACAGCCTAGATGCCCGGACCGGTCAAAAGCGCCACCGCTTTCGTACTTCCGGCGGCAACACCGATTCACCCGTCGTGGATAACGGCCTGGCCTATTTTTCCTCCACCGGACGGATATACGCCGTAGATGCCAAATCCCGGGAGATTCCCGGGGAACTACAATTCAAGAAGGTTTGGGCCCAGTTTTGGCTGTGGCAAGTTCCCGGCATCCCAAGGCCCCCCGGCCAGAAGGGTGGCAAATGGCGTATTTCACCTGATTCAAGAAAGGCAGGAATCATATCTCCACCGGCGGTAACTTCAACCGCACTATACGCTGGCGATACCCAGGGTGTTTTTTATGCCAGAGACGCCGTCAAGGGCACTAAGCTGTGGAGTTTTCAGGCGGACTCAGCAATAGTCGCCTCCCCTGTGGTGCTGGATGACCTGGTTTACTTCGGAACCAGGGGCGGCATTTTCTACGCTCTGGACCGGCATTCCGGTGACGTGATCTGGCAGCTTTCCCTGGGCGCCCCCATCGAAGTCGCCCCGGCATTCGCCCAAGGCCGCTTCTACGTGCGTACTTCCGATGGACAGTTGCACGCCATCCAGTGATTCCCCACTTGAGGCCGGTCTACAGCGGTGCTAGAATCGGCATCATGAACCGGCGGCGCGCAAAATCGGAACCTCGTTAGCGCTTTCCATTCGATTCCCATCGCGCCGCGGCGAGTAAGATTGGCTCAACCCTCACGTTCGGAGGAGAACGGTGCCGACCAGATCTAAAGCGGCCGCCAAAACCAATCCCATGCCCGGCATAGACCAGATCATCCGGATCATGACGGACCGCTACGGCCCCTTTGCCGAAGAACCCCGTCTGGACGCCGCCCATGAGATAGTATTCACTATTCTCTCCCAGCACACTTCGGACACGAACTCCTCCCGAGCCTACCATTTACTGATGGACAAGTTCGGAACGTTGGAAGAGGTGGCCATGGGAGATCCGGCAGACATAGAAAGAGCCATCGCCCCCGGCGGACTGGCCAAGATCAAAGCGCCCCGCATCAAGCAGGTATTGAATCTAATTCTCGAACTGAACGGCTCCCTGGACCTCTCCTTCCTACGGGAATTGCCTTTGGACGAAGCAAAAGCCTGGCTGCGGCAATTGCCGGGCATCGGCCCCAAATCGGCGGGAATCATCCTCAGCTTCGCTTTGGGAATGCCCGCCATGGCCATCGACACCCACATATACCGGGTGAGCAAAAGATTGGCATTGATAGGCCCCAAAGTCACTGCGGATAAAGCTCACGACATCCTGGAAGAAGCGGTAGAGCCGGACCAAGTCTACCCGTTCCACCTGGCATTCATCACCCACGGCCGGCAGGTATGCAAGGCCCAGCGTCCTCTATGCGGCGAATGCGTGGTGGCGGAAGCCTGTCCATCGCGAGAACAGTTCATGGCGCCGGCAGAATCTTCCCAAGAGCCATCCAAGAAAGCTCCTAGAGCTACCGCCAAAGGCCAGACCAAGAAGACCGGCCCGTTGCCCCACTCTGTATCGATCAAGGAATAGAAGTAATGAAAGTCGGTATCATCAACGTTACCGGGTACGCCGGTTCGGAATTGGCCCGCTTGCTGTGGCATCACCCAGAGGTAGAGCTGGTGTCGGTCACCGGAAGAAGCGCCGCCGGCAAGCGGCTGCCCGAAGTGATGCCCCACCTATGGGAGATTGACCTTGAAGTGACCGAGGCGATCCACGTTCCCGTGGACCTAGTTTTCTCAGCGCTGCCCAGCGGCGCCAGCGCCGAGGCGTTGGCCCCCTTTGTCGAAAGCGGCACGAAGGCTATAGACATCGCCGCGGATTTTCGGCTCCATGACGCCGCCAGTTACAAGAAGGCTTACAAGATAGACCATCCATCGCCCCACCTATTGGAAAAGGCCGTGTACGGCCTGCCGGAGATTCACCGTGAGGCCATCAAATCCACAAATCTGGTGGCCAACCCAGGCTGTTTTCCCGAGGCGTCCATCCTTGCCCTGGCTCCAGCGGTCCGGGACGGCATAATCGGCGACGACATTATAGTGGACGCCAAGACCGGTATTTCGGGCGCGGGACGGGGCGGCCTGGCGACCAACATCATGGACCACTACGCCGAGGCTAACGAGAACGCGATGGCCTACGGTCTGGACGGTCACGGGCATCAGCCGGAGATAGCCCAAGAACTGGCCGAGTTGCGGGAAGCGCCCACTGCCAGGGTTACGTTTGTTCCCCACCGGATTCCCATGACCAGGGGAATCCTGGCCACTTGCTACGCTCCGCTGGTCGATTCGGGAACCACCAAACAGACCGTTCGGGACCTGTACAAGGAATACTACAAGGACCAACCCTTCGTGCGAGTAACCGACGCGCCGCCCCAAACCAAGCAAACCACGGGCAGCAATCTTTGCTTGGTATATCCTACGGTAGACGAGCAGGCCGGCCGGCTGGTGGTGGTCAGTTGCATCGATAACTTGGTGAAGGGCGCCGCCGGGCAGGCCATGCAAAACATGAACCTGATGTTTGGCATCCCGGAGGAAACCGCCCTACCGGCGATGGCGCTCTATCCCTAAGCAAAGCCGCGGGGTTTATTCAGTTGTTCGACAGCCCCACGCCATTGGCGGCCCCCCTGGTTTGTAGTAACATAGATTTGAGCCCCGGTCGTCTAGCCCGGTTAGGACGCCACCCTTTCAAGGTGGAGATCACCAGTTCGAATCTGGTCCGGGGTACCAACTTCCGCCAAAATAAAAGAGACCTCTGGTGAACCCGGAGGTCTCTTTTATTGATAGTACACCTGGTCCGGTTCCGCCGCTCCGAACTTAAAAACTACCCTGCTAACAAGGTATGAGATCGGTCACGAAATAACCCATTCGGGTGCGTTACCTGACTCGGCCGGGAATGGGGTCAGCTACGGGGACACCACGATCACGGGTCGATCGTTCACCGTTCGCTGGTCCGAGAGCTTCGGAGCGCCCAGAGGATTGTGATCCCGCAGCATCAATTCTTTTAATGCAACCAAAACATCTTTAATAGTAGTTTTAATAATCGCTAGGTCATTTTCTAATATTGTTACCTTGTCATCTAACTCCATGCGTCCTCCTACGTTTGATTAAAGGAGATTGTGGGCGACCGCTTGACGGTCGTGGCGATTAATCAACGAGCTAGCGACGCCAAACGAAAAGCCAGGAACGGCATTTGCCCATTCCTGGCTCAGTTCCACTACCTCATCACGACTCCCACCCTGAACAAGACTGATTTTATACTTTTCTTAAAATTAAGTCAAGTTTTCTACTTGACTATCCTCAAGTCGTGCCAAGAGATAGGCCGAGAAAATCCCGGGTCCCTAACCGGCTGGATTGTGCCATCGACCATAAGACGTTGTCAGATGGCCGCACTTTGGGCGATTATCTATTCCCCTACACGTTATGTTACCTCGGATTTCATAAATCAGATACCTGTATCAACCCCCAAAATGCTCTATTTTCCAAACTGATCCCGATTGGCAAGCCAGAAGTTCCACGTGATTTCCCATGTCCCTGGCCCCTTCCCGTGCAATAGCGTGTGTTAAGATTGGCTCTCCCAAACTAGGGTGTTGGACTCTCCTACTCTGGATTCCATCCGCGACGGAGCTACCCGTGACCCACCGTCACCCCAAGGCGATCCTCTTCGATCTGGACGACACAATTCTGGACTACGATTCCGTGGCCGACCGGTCCTGGAAACAGGTCTGCGACACTGTGTCACCAAAACTTCCTGGGTTGGGGACCCAAGAACTCTTCACGGCCTTAAAAGAAAAAGCCCGGTGGTTTTGGAGCGACCCGGACCGCCACCTCCGCGGCCGTCGCGATCTTCTGGCCGCCCGCATGGAGGTCGTATCTTCGGCAATGCAAGACCTGGAAGTAAGCGATCTGGAAATCTGTCAGGAAATCTCCGTCTCCTACGAGAAAATCAGGACCGCGTTAATCACTCCCCGTCCCGGCGCCATAGAGACCTTACGGCAATTCCACCGTGACGGAATCAAACTGGGACTGATCACCAATGGGGCCAAGGAGCCGCAGCGGGCCAAGATCGACCGCTTTGGACTGGAACCCTTGTTTGATTCCATAGTGATTGAGGGTGAATTTGGTATCGGGAAGCCGGATCGGAGTGTCTTTGAGTATTCTCTGGGCAAGCTTGGCGCCAACCCACAGCAAACTTGGATGGCCGGAGATAATCTGTACTTTGACGTGGGCGGGGCGCAAGAGTTGGGCATATGGGGGATCTGGGTAGACTGGCGCGGTTCCGGCCTACCCAAAGATAGCAAGGTTAAGCCCGACCGCATCGTCCATTTTATTTCCGAGTTGCTCGACCCCACACAAGGAGAGTAAAACGTCATGGGCTGGTCTCAACGTCCCACGGGTCTAACCAAATACCAACCGACTAACGCCTACCGAGGATACACCTTGTTTTCCGCCAACGGAGGCGACGACGCCTATCTCATTGACATGGAAGGCAATTTCGTCCACCGCTGGCATTTCGATGGAGGCATCAACTACGGATTCCTCCTACCCAACGGAAACCTGCTGTTTCGAGACCGGGGCTCAGCTCCCAACTCTCCCGGTTCTGACGCTATCCGGGAGATCGATTGGGAGGGCGACCTGGTCTGGGAGTACCGCAACCCCGACCTCCGCCGCCACTGCCGGTTGGCCAACGGCAACAACCTGTTTTTGTGCAACGTAGCTGAGGGAGTCTCCCCGGATTTGACTCAACGGGTTCTAGGCGGCTTCTCGACTCCGTCGGACCCGGAGCGCATGGGGGGAGACTTGGTGTTGGAGGTCACACCCGACGGCTCCACCGTCAACGAATGGCGTTCCGAGGACCAGCTAGATCCTCAACAGCACGTTATTTGCCCCTTGGAGGGCCGAGCGGCCTGGGGCGGCGCCAACGACATCTCGGCGCCCGACGATAGCACCTTCCTGATCAGCTTCCGGATTTTAGACACGGTGGCCATAGTGGATCGAGCCTCGGGAGAGTTCAAATGGCAATGGGGACCGGGGCAGATCTCCCACCAACATAACCCCACCCTCCTGGCCAACGGCAACGTGCTGCTTCTGGACAACGGAGCACACCGTCGAGGACTTAGCTCTTCCCGGGTGGTGGAGGTTGATCCTGCGACCAACGAGATTGTCTGGCAGTACCGGGGCGACCCACTGGTTTCTTTCTTCACCCACTTCACCGGAGGGGCCGAGCGATTACCCAACGGAAACACTCTGATCACTGAAGGCATGGCTGGACGCCTCTTTGAGGTAACGCCGTCCAACCAGATCGTTTGGGAATACATCAGCCCCTTCTTGGCCAGGAACCAGCATGGCTTGAATAACGGGGTCTTCCGCGCTCATCGTTATGGCCCGGACAACCCGGCTTTATCGGGTCGGCAGTTGGACCCCAGCCGCCAGGGAAATCTGAACCGCCTCTACGGCAGCAGTCTCTGATCTATCTGTGTGACGCCTCGTTCCGGCAACCTCGATGGCCGAAACAGGGGCGCCGAATCGGGACCTTTGCTCCTTGAAGCACACAGGCTGCCAATGCTATGATTGGCCTACCATTTGGTCAGCTTCAATCAGCCTTCGGAGCCTACGTATTGAAGCCAGCTTGGAGTGAGCCACCAGCAGGGCAGGATGTCAGATAGCCCCCGTTCTTGTCAAGAGATAGACATTTCAGTGGCCGGTACCTACCGGCAGGATTTGTCCGAAGGTTGGCTACGGACGGTGATGAAAGCCGCTCTGGCGGAGGCACTTCCCAAAAGCGAGCCGGTCCAGGTTGGCCTGGTGGTAACCGACGATGAAACGGTGCGGGAATTGAACCGGCGATTCCGGGGGTTGGATGAAGTTACCGACGTTCTATCCTTTTCCGCTTCCCATTCCGGACATTGGGCTGGGGAGATTCAGGAAGCCCGGCAAGAGGCCCTAGAACCGGAAGATACCGAAGCGGTTCCTTTCGCCCTCCCTCTCGGCGAACCATCTCCCTTGGGCGAAGTGATTATCTCCTTCCCGCAAACCCAGCGTCAGGCTCAGGAAAGAAACTGTCCCGCGGAACAGGAACTGGC
>JYMV01007226.1_pt1 | contig 12847 bp, 12 predicted proteins | sample 338911 | NCBI WGS metagenome assembly JYMV01 (sample SAMN03354496, study PRJNA234377) | hydrothermal vent metagenome | biome: Deep sea; feature: Hydrothermal plumes at the Eastern Lau Spreading Center, Western Pacific Ocean; material: Seawater | place: Tonga | collected 2009 | depth 2000 m m | reverse complement strand
CCGACTCACCATAAAAGGTCGAACGATCCGTCACCACGATCAAACGCTGTCCCTCCACAGGCTCAAAGGTAGAGACGGATTGGTTGCGTTTTGACTTTACGAATATGGAAGCTGTTGCTGACGACGTGTTGCTGAAAATCGAGTTGGATGTGAATGAGTTGGTGAAAGCGCAAGAGTCGATTCAATGGGAAGTGTTGCCGCTGGCCGACGCGCGGTCCCAAGGTGCAATGATGTTGTTTGGTGAGAAATATCCCGACCCAGTGCGGATGGTAACGATGGGAGAGTTCTCTCGTGAATTGTGTGGAGGTACACACTTATCCAATACGGGGGATGTTTTACAGGTGGAAATAATTTCGGAAGAAGCTGTATCCGCTGGCACTCGTCGCATCATCGCATTGACGGGCGAACGTTGTCAGAAACATCATGTAGAAATGACACAACTGTATGAACAGCTAATAGGGTTGTTAAGCCCGGACGGCGACAAATCCGGTAGCGGTGGATTGCTGGAGTGTATCGAGGTATTGGCCTTACGAGTGCGAGCACTGAAGAAACAGTTAGCGGGAGGTGGAGCGGCGGAACAAGTGGATTCGCCGACTGAGGGTTCACCGTCTGCAGTGGAGTTAAACTACCAGCAGATGCGGAGTGCATTGCGACAGGGCGCTCGCTTGTTGAATGTCGCCGTGGCTGATTTGATGTCGCGTGTGGAGGCAATGTTGCAGGAGTGTGATCGTTTAAAGGAAGAGATTGAACAACAGGCGACAAGTGAGGATCTTTCAGCCGACCGTTTGCTGGAACAGGGTGAAGAAATCGACGGCGCAATGGTTGTGGTGGCTGACATTGGTGGCGCTAATCCTAATTTGATGCGACAATTGATTGATCAGATCCGCAAGAAAACCGAGCGTTCGGCAATTATGCTACTCGGTGCCCAGGGTGATTCCAAAGTTGTATTAGTCGCTGGAGTCAGCCGAGAATTGGTGGCTCAAGGAATCAATGCTGGCGATTGGGTACGTGAAGTTGCTCCCGTTGTCGGTGGCGGAGGTGGTGGTAAGCCAGATATGGCTCAAGCCGGCGGCAATGATCCGTCACAAATTGCAACGGCGGTCGAAAAAGCTCGACAGGTATTGCAAGAGATGCTCGCTGGCGAATAGCAGGGGTCGGACAATGCGGGCCGCGGATTTGTTCTTGGCTTGTACGGTTTGAACGTCTATTAACTGAAAAAAACGGGCACGCTCTGCCGTTGTTAGCAGAGCGTACCCGATAGTGGTCAATGATGCTGTAGGTGTTTATAACAATCCGTTTAGTGCGGCCATTGCAGCATCGTAATCAGGTTCATCGGTTACTTCGGTAACGGTTTGAGCGTATTGCACAACACCTTCGGCGTCGAGAACAAAAACGCCTCGAGCAAGTAACTTGATTTCTTCGATCAACATTCCCCAGTTGTTGCCAAACGTGCGGTCTTGATAGTCGCTGGCTGTGCGGATGTTCTCGATGTTTTCATCTCCACAGAAACGTCCTTGAGCGAACGGCAGGTCGAGCGATATGGTGACAGCATTGATTTGGTCGCCGAGGCCAGCAATGGCTTCATTAAACTGCTTAGTCTGAATCTGGCAGACGGGGGTGTCGAGGGAAGGAACGACACTGAGTAGCGTTGGTTTACCGAGCAAGCACTCTTTGGTCATGGCTTGGAGCCCATCTTCCCAGTAGTGCATGGTAAAGTCGGGAGCGGGTTGCCCAACGGTGACAGCTTCGCCGGCTAACGTAAGTGGAGTTCCTTTAAATGTAACTGCTTCGGGGCGCGACATAATAAATTCCTTATGGCTCTATGTTGCTCATAGATTTCAACGAGCAACATTTAATTGTTTAAATCATCAGAGAATAGTATCTAATAGCGCATGGATTTGCACAAGAAGGGGTATTCAGAACGGACGTGCGTAAACACCGGGCACTTAGAACCACGGAGGTTTTTCGCCAACGGCAGGCATCTCGATGACTTTAGCGCTATGAATCCCCGGATGCGATTCGAGATCCTGAGTCACTGCTGCTGGGGGAATGCTGTCGAGATTTAGAACACCAATCGCTTTGCCGCCAGGATGGTCACTGATGGCGCGGCCCACTGACATTTGTGCGATGTTGATTTCATGTTTGCCTAGCGATGAACCCATCAGGCCAATAATGCCGGGGACATCGTTATGTATAAACACGAGCATATTGCCGTCGAGATATGATTCTAATCGCATGCCGTCGATCTGAATCAAACGTGGCATGTGGTTTCCAAATACAGTACCACCCGCCGTGTAAGATTGTTTGTCGGTTTCAATAGTCGCTGTAATTGACGAGCGAAATGCACTCATCTCACTCGTGATATTTTCCTTTAGCTCGATCCCACGTTCTTGCAGTAGAACCTTGGCGTTAACAATGTTGACGTTTGTATCCAGTGCTCGTTGCAGTAGCCCTGCACAGAGTGAGGCAGTCAGCAGTTTAGTATCTTCCTGGCTTACTTCGCCACGATATTCGATGGTAAGTTGCTTGACATTGCCCTGTTGCCATTGAGCGAGGAATATTCCCATGCGATAGGCGAGGTCGAGGTAGCCCGCTAGTGCCTCAAGTGTAGCCGGGTCGACTGCGGCCATGTTCACGGCGTGCCGAATGACTCCGGTGGTCAGGTAATTGATGGCAAGATTAACCGCTTCTACGGCAACTTGTGTTTGTGCTTCTTCCGTACTAGCTCCGAGGTGCGGAGTGCACAGGACGCCAGGCTTTTGAAATAGCGGGCTGTCAGTACAGGGCTCGGTTTCAAAGACGTCGAGTGCGACGCCGGCGAGTGTGCCATCATCGATGCCCGCAGCTAGAGCGGACTCGTCGTAGATGCCACCGCGAGCACAGTTTATTAGCCGCGCTCCTGGTTTGATGATCTTGAGTTCTGCATGGCCGATGAGCCCTTTGGTTTCTGCGGTCAATGGAGTGTGGACTGTTAAGTAGTCAACTCGTGGCAACATGTCATGCACCGAATCGCAAAGCTCGAGACCAATTTTTGCGGCTTGTTCACTCGTTATAAATGGATCATACCCAATCAATTCCATTTGGAATGCTATGGCACGCTTGGCCACTTCGATGCCGATGCGTCCGAGGCCAACAATACCGAGGACCTTATCAGCGAGCTGGGTACCCATGTACTTTTTACGATCCCATTTTCCTGCTTGGAGGCTATGGAAGGCAGGCGCAACGTTTCTCGAAAGAGCCAGCAGCAAGGTCAATGTGTGTTCGGCCGTGCTAAATGTGTTCCCAGTCGGAGTGTTCATGACAATAATACCCTGCCGAGTGGCAGCAGCCTTGTCGATGTTGTCTGTTCCGACACCTGCCCGCACGATGACTTTGAGTCGTAAATTGCCGATCATCGATTTTTCGGTCAATGTTACTCCGCTGCGGCAAATCGCTCCGTCAGCCTCGAGCAAGGCATTACGTAAGTCGTCACCTGCGAGACCTGTGCAGACTTCATATTCGATGTCGGCATGTTGCTCTAGAATGGCAAGCCCTTGTTGGGCGATGTTGTCGAGTACGATAATTTTTGGCATGGTGTTAGTCTTGTTGACGATGTGCGTTCAACCCGAGGTGGTTTTACGGTTTGCACGACAAGTATAGTGTCACGCGGGAGTGTTCTTAACGCGAATTGCTATTCTGAGTATAAAACGAATTCATGAAATCACGAAGGGCTAATACTCCCTCCGGTGGCATGGAATTATAGATCGAGGCACGAATGCCACCGACGCTGCGGTGACCCTGTAAGCTGGTTAAGCCCTGATCGTTGGCTTGTTTTAGAAATAAATCGGTAAGTTCCTGACTCGGCAAACGAAACGTTACGTTCATGAGCGAGCGGTTTGCGGGTGCTGCGTGTCCAGAGTACATGTCTGGTAGCCCATCAATGGTCGCATAGAGTAGTTCCGCTTTTTCGCGATTGATTTGATGCATTTGTTCAAGGCCGCCGATATCGTTGAGCAGCCACTGGCATACTAGGTCGACCATATAAACCGCAAATGTGGGTGGGGTGTTGTACAATGAATTAGCGTCGGCATGATTGCGATAATTCAGATAACCGGGGCATTCGTTGAGGGTGGGGCTCAGCAGGTCCTTGCGTATGACGACAATCGTTACTCCGGCTGGGCCAGCATTCTTTTGGGCACAGGCGTAGATCATGCCATATTTATTTATGTCGATAGGGCGGCTGAGGAAGTCTGACGAAGCGTCACAAACCGAGGGCACCACCGCGAAGCTTAAATCGTCTTGGAACTGAATGCCTTGAATAGTTTCGTTGGAGGTGTAGTAGACGTAAGCGGCGTCGTTAGTGACGAGCGACTGTAGGTCTGTTTGGTCCGGTAATTCGCTGTAGCCGTTTTCCTTTCCGGACCAAATCATGTCGGTCGCGTGGCAGTTAGCGGCTTCTTGGTGCGCCTTTTCACTCCAAGTTCCGGTGACAACATAGTTTCCGCGGTCTGTGTCAGATTGGAGAAGGTTGAGCGGGACCATCGAAAACTGTAATCGTGAGCCACCTTGTAAAAAGAGCACTTCGAAATCATCATTGGCTCCAAGTAGTTGCCGGATTCCATCTCGAGCGGAGTCTAGTACGTCGATAAAGGCGGGGCTGCGATGGCTGATTTCAAGGATGCTTGCTCCACAACCGCGAAAGTTGAGCATTTCCTGTTGAGCTTGCTCAAGGACGGGCAATGGCAATCCGGCAGGGCCAGCACTGAAATTAAAGGTGCGATCGTGGTTGGGCATTGGTAGGGCAGCATGCGGGTAAAAAAGAAGGTTCTAAGTTGCGATTTTAGAGGCAGATTGCGATTCTGTACACACCGGAAGGGGAGGCACGCGGGTGCCGTCGGTTTACACCTAAAAATTGGCAGTCGCGGGGACCCTACACCACCTTTTTTTCTTGGCTTGTAGTGTTTGGATGTGTCTATTAATAGCGTCCGCGGGAGACGTTTTCGTTTGCCATTCGAGTGTTGGCGGATTCGGTAGAGCTATTTCTGAGTTGTTGGTTTAGTGATGCGATTCGTGTGGCGAGTTCCGTTTGGTGGTTGTCTAAGATGTAGGATCGTTGATATTGAGCTAACGCTAGTTCGGTGTTACCTTGGGAATCGTTAAGAGCTGCCAGTGCTTTCCATGCTCGCGGGTGATTGCGGTCGATGGAACATGCTTGTTCAAGATGTTTTCTGGTAGCCTGTGCGTCGCCGGACTCTTGGTATAGGCGCGCTAGTTCAACTTCTGGATCTGCCAGGTGTGGTCGGTCTTTGCCCCAATTCACCAGCAAGTCAAATGCTTCTTGTTTGCGATTGGTTTTGATTAATAAGACCGCGAGTCCTCGGTGACAATCGCTATGGTCGGTGTCGAGGTCCAAGCAGCGATTGTAGAGGACTTCGGATTCTTGGAGGAATCCACTATCGCGACTATTTGTACCCATACGATGGTAGACGGAAGCGAGATTGTAATACGCATCGGCATTGGTTTCGTCAGTGCCCAGTGCATATTGGAATCGCTCAATTGCAGCGGGGTAGTTTCCCGTCTGGAATAATTCGACTCCTTGTTCATTCCAGCCATTTGCTGTTAAGCCGCAACCCATATGTAGGCTGATGCTTGATAGAAACAGGATGGTTGCGACGTATTGGATGAATCGATCGTATTGATGACGTCGTTTGTTGAATAACTGATACATAATCTTCCCGCTTGAAAAACGATTTGCGTTAAGAAGATTAACGATTAGACGTATTGCGGGCAAGATTAATTATCTTGAGCAGTAGCTTAGATGGTAGTTTTAGAGTATCCCAGGTTGCGAACGACTTCTAGGATTTCGCTGCATGTTGGAAAATTACGACCACTACTGCGTTTATAGGCTTCATAGGCCATCATGAATTCACGTTCTTCGCTGGAGTAGTCGCGCTCGCATGTTGTTGGATCGATGTTACGACGGCGCGCTGTTTTTACCATGGCGTCTGCTGAGTTATTCATCTTCTTCTCTCCCTAAACCTTGATTGTGGTCTTACTGTTAGATTGGATTCGCGTTTTGATTCGAGCGGGACAACGTTAAAGTTGTAGCACACTTGAGACACTGTAAAGATTCCACATCTTTGCCGGTCAGGCAGGACAGATAAGAGAGAAAAGATGTAACGATTAGGAAAACTGGTGGGTTTTGCGAAAGTTTACGGATTACGGGATATTTACGGTTATAGGGAGTAGCGGCGGGGGACGCCGAATAAACTGCTAGCCCTAAATAATTACAACATGCGTGCGTAGAGGTAGGCCTTGTGCTTTTTTATAGCGGGCCAGCATTAGGAGCGGTTGAAGTATTTTCGCAGCATATCTTCGGCAGCCTGTTTGGAGTCTTCCGAGCTTTCGGCCTCCGGTGGGCGTTTGGGGAGTTTGATCGCTTTACGTTTTTTCCCCGATGTTACTTGACTGTCGTCTGCTGCGGCATCTTCTTCTTCGGCGTCGTCAGTCGATCCTTCAGCTTCTACAAGTGGCTCGATGTTGTTTGTGTCTTCGAGCTTGAATTGACGCGTGACGGTATCAGAATCATCAGAATTCATATCTTCTAGAATCGAAGTTTCTAGCCAGCTGGCAATGCTATCATCATCAGAACTGCCGACTTCATGGTTGCGCGAAGCACTGCGTTGGGCAACGTCTTCAACACCTTGAACCTTCGGTTGTTTTGTACCACCAAGACTATGGTCGAGCACGAGTTTAAATGAGAGGGGGCCAACGACTAACTTGTCACCATTGTTAAGGATGGTGACATTTTCCACTCGTTGGTCATTAACAAACGTACCGTTTTTACTACCAAAATCGCGGATTGCGATTTGAGAATCAGTAATAATGATTGCGCAATGGTGGCGGCTGATGGCATCACTTTTTGGCCGCAAATGACAATCCTCGCCGCGGCCAATGAAAAACTTGGAAACGGGAATTGTAATCTCTTTGCCTTCACTGGGGCCTTTTAAGACGCAAAGTTTAGCTTTCATACATCGATCACTTTAGGTTTGACGACAAAACAATAAAATAAGAACGAGGCGACGTCAATCAAACCATAAGCCACACCTGTGAAGTCATGAGTATTATTCCAAAATCCGACCCAAAAGGAAATACTCTTATTGTCTTACCACGGGAAAAATAAAATGTGGCAAGTTGGTGGTGAACTTGTATTTTGGAACAATGCAAGACAAGTGTTTTTTCTTATTACAAAATGCTAGCAATAAATCTCGTTGAAGTCAATCGTAAATACCCCCCCTAAATGGTGGGAGATATTATCGCTTCATATTCCAAGTATCCGCTTCAAATTTTGATTCTTGGATCGTAGTGATAACGCGTTTTTCATCGTCCATTAACGGCTTTTCGATAAAAACAGTGTTAAATAATTTCCGCAGATTTGGCACCCACGCTGACTGCAATATATCCGCGTTCATATCTGGATTGCTCAATTCGTGGATGCCTAGTAATTCAGGCGCAAATACTGACTGTCCTGTCAGTACACTGCCGTGTTGCAGTACGTAATTGCGACTCCTCCGTTGTGCGCTACCGGCTATTTTGAAATCGCTTAGCAATACGTCACACTCGCAACGTCTTTGAAAGCACAGGAACGAATCTTGTTGTTTGTCCGACGTCTGTGTGGTCTTTGCGGATGTTGCTTGAATGTTGAACTGCTGCAACGTGTCAATTAACGACTTGTGCACAAGATCATAAACATGCGCGATTTGTTGTGACGAAAGATATTGACTGGGAAAAATGAGGCTGTACGTTAGCTCTTGATCGTGCAGTAAGGCTCCACCACCGGTTGCGCGTCTAAGCCAGGGAACTTGTTGGGAACATTCGTGCTTTTTTGCTTCTTCATAGGATTGAAAATAGCCCAGCGTCAGCGTGGCGGGATTCCATTGATAAAGCCGCAGGACAGCTTGTTTGTTTACTTGAGCAGCGCGCAACAGCATTTCATCGACAGCCATATTCCAGCTACCGGATTGAGGTGGATCTAGAATCAACCGCATCTCTGGGAATGTTAATCCTGCTTGGGCGTCCATTTCATTATGGGCTTTCGAGCGGCTTGCACTTCATCGGGGCGACTGATGATGGTTGAATGAGGAGCCGTGGCTAGCACCTCGGGAGATTCCTGCACAATGGTCTCAAGCGTCTTGGCAAAGGCGTCGAGCGTTTGTTTGCTTTCCGTTTCGGTCGGTTCCATCATCATTGCTTCATGCACGGTCAACGGAAAATAGACAGTCGGCGGATGATATCCGTAATCGAGCAAACGTTTAGCGATATCCATGGCTGGTTGCTTGAGGCCATTCTGTTTGCCAATCGATTCAGCGCTAGCGACAAATTCGTGCATGCAGCGATTTCCCAAGGGGACATCAAGAAACCCTTTGACTTGACTCAGCAAGTAATTCGCATTCAGTACGGCATTTTCAGCAATCCGTTTTAGCCCGACGGGGCCATGCGACAAGATATAGCTATACGCTCTTACTAAGACACCCACGTTGCCGAAAAAACTGCGGACTCGGCCAATAGACTTCGGACGATCGTTATCAAGGAAATAAGTTTGTGAACCATCATCGAAGCCAACGATTGGTTTGGGCAAATAGGCTCCTAGTTCAGCGGTTACACAAATCGGACCAGCCCCCGGACCTCCGCCGCCATGTGGTCCACTAAATGTTTTATGTGGATTGAAGTGCATCATATCAGCTCCGAAATCACCAGGTCGAGTGATTCCCAGGATGGCATTCATGTTCGCCCCGTCGAGGTAGATGAGCCCTCCGAATTCGTGCACCAAATCAGAAATTTCTTGGACTTGATCGTCAAACAGCCCCAGCGTACTTGGGTTTGTGATCATAAATACTGCGGTTTGGTCATTCAGTTGTTCTTTGAGCTTCTCGACATCGACTCGACCATCGCTGCAACTCGGAATGGTCACAAAATCAAATCCCGCCATGCGAGCACTCGCTGGGTTTGTACCATGAGCGCTATCTGGTGCGAGGACAGTCGTCCGCTTTTCACCGCGATCACGATAATACGCCGCCGCCAACATCAGTGCTGTCAACTCACCATGTGCTCCCGCAGCAGGTTGCAGCGAGACAACGGGCAAGCCGGAAATTTCGGCGAGCATATCTTGCAGGCCATATAGTAGCTGTAGCATTCCTTGCACAGTCTCATCAGGTTGATAGGGGTGGATTTGTGCCAGTCCATCAAACGCTGCGATTCGCTCGTTGCGTTTGGGGTTGTATTTCATGGTGCAGGAGCCGAGTGGGTAATAATGCGTGTCGATACTCATGTTGAGTGTAGAGAGGTTGGTAAAGTGTCGGACAACATCTGGCTCGGTAAGTTCCGGCAGCGGCGGTGCAGACGCTGCGAGCGCACCGGCTGGGAACCATTTTGCAGGGTCCTGTTGCGGTACATCACTCTGCGCGATACAAACCCCGCAGCGGCCGGGTTGAGAAAGTTCAAAAATCAGATTGGTGGCTTGAGTGTTACGCATGATGGTATTTGTTTTTGGCTATCGGTTTGTCGGGGTCTTCAATGATTCATGTGCGCTAACAAACGATTCGGCGCTTTGTTTACTGAGTAAGAACATTGACGAGATCATCGATTTCCTGTTTTGTTCGTTTTTCAGTGAGGGTAATCAACATACAATCTTCCAATTCGTCGTACCATTGTCCTAATGGCAGACCGGCAAGGATGTTGTTCTTGCAAGCTTGCTGCAGCAGTTGTTGCACATCGTTTTGAGTATCTCGTACAACGAACTCCTTAAAAAACCCGTCACAGAACGCTAGTTCAAATCGGTCATGTTGTATTAACTCTTGGGCGGCATAGTGTGCTTTTTGAGTGCAGAGGTTTGCTACGTCTTGCATGCCTTGAGGCCCCATTACCGACAGATAAATGGCTGCTCGCAGCGCAAACAACCCTTGGTTTGTACAGATATTGCTGGTTGCATTTTCTCGACGAATGTGTTGCTCGCGAGTTTGCAATGTTAACACCCAGCATTGCTTTCCATTGCGGTCCACGGTTTCTCCTGCGATTCGCCCCGGTAGCCGTCGTACGAATGATTCACGACAGGCCATGATACCTAAATAGGGGCCGCCATAGAGTAGGGGAGTGCCAAGTGATTGACCTTCGGCCACAACGATATCCACTCCAGCATCTCCGGGACGCTGCAAAATACCCAAGCTGATGGGGTCAACACTACACACGAGCAGTGCGCCCTGTGCATGTGCTATTTCCGAGATCGTCGCCATATCTTCGACGTTACCAAAAAAATTCGGATTTTGAATCAGAACAGCAGCGGTATCTTCATCGACCACTTGGGCAACTGCCTCTACTGGTGTTGTTCCAGCACCGCAATCGACGACGACCATCTCGGTGCCAATACAAGCGAAATAGGTTTCTAGGATTTGCCGGTACTCAGGATGGACGCTACTGGCGACGACAACCTTTTTGTTGCGGCGAGTGATCCTCATCGCCATCAACATCGCTTCAGTGGCGGCCGTCCCGCCGTCATACAAGCTGGCATTGGAGACGTCCATTCCCGTTAGCTGGCATATCAGGGTTTGATATTCAAACATGACTTGCAGGTTGCCTTGACTCACTTCTGGTTGGTAAGGGGTGTAGGACGTATAGAATTCACCGCGTGAAGCCAAAGCATCAACAACAGCGGGTACGAAATGGTCGTAACTACCACCACCCAAAAAGCAGGTTTGCTCATTGACGCTCTTATTTTGTACCGACAGCGCCTGCATATGAGCAGTCAGTTCCATTTCTCCAAGGCCAGCGGGAATATTCAGCGCTCGCTTTAATTGCATATCTTGTGGGATGCAGTTGAACAGTTCGTCGATGGATGCAGCGCCGATTGCTGCGAGCATTTCGGCTTGTTCATCATCAGTATTAAAGACGTACGGCATATCTGTGTTGTGTTTCTATGTATAGCTTGTGGTCGTATTGTTAGGCGAGGGTTTTAAGAAGACTCGGCACACTGTTTTTGATAAGCCGCGAAATCGAGTAGGTTATCTGGTAAAGCTCCAGAAAGTTTGACCTTCATAATCCAACCGGCAGTATAGGGATCGTCATTGAGAGTTTCGAGCTGATCGGCCAGCCCGTCATTCACGGCGATCACTTCCCCCGAAACGGGACTGTACATAGGACTCACAGCTTTGACCGATTCCACTTCACCGAATTCTTGTCCGGCTGCTACTTGATTGCCGACACTAGGTAATTCCATATAAACGAGATCTGTAAGTTGTTCTACTGCAAACGCAGAGATACCAACGGTCGCAACCGTTTCGCCGTTTTCTTCCGTGGTACTGACCCATTCATGAGTTGGGCAGTACATTAGTTCTTCAGCATTCATTCAATCGTTCCTTATGTGGCATTAACATCAGCGGCCAAGTGTGTGACCGAGCACATTGTAATGTCTGTTTTTGATTCAATTAAGTACGTTTATAAAACGGGAGCTGACAGGTGATTGCGGGTAGCATCTTGCCGCGAACATCGACTTCAAGTGCGGATCCGAGTGGCAGGTCGAGTTGGTTAACATAGCCCATTGCGATGGGGTGTTGTAGTGTTGGTGAAAAGGAACCACTGGTGACTTCACCAATTGTTTGTCCATCACGATAAATAGCATAACCTTCACGAGCGGCTCGCTTTCCATCTAGCTGTAGTCCGATGCGAGTTCGCTTCACGCCGTCGGTCTTTGTTTGTCGAATTGCTTGGCAGCCGATAAAGTCACGGTCGTTACCCGCTTGGTCTTGAAAACTAACGGCAAACCCGAGTCCAGCTTCGAGTGGGTTGAGTTGTTCATTGAGTTCGTGCCCGTAGAGCGGCATGGCAGATTCCATTCTCAATGTATCCCGCGCTCCGAGTCCAGCGGGGGAGATGTCATGGGCTCGGCCAGCCGCAAAGATATTTTGCGTCACTTGCAGCGATTGGTCTGCCTTCAGAATCAGCTCGAATCCATCCTCGCCGGTATAGCCGGTGCGGCTCAGGATGCAGGGCTTTTTCATTTGGGTCGTAACTTTGCCGCGAAAGTACTTCATGGCTGAAATATCGAAATCAAACAAAGGTTGCAGGGTTTCGAGTGCGGCAGGTCCTTGGACTGCCAGCATGGCGGTATCAACGGTGCGGTCCTGCATTTCCACATCAGATTCATCAGGCCATTGAGCGGTAATCCATTCAACGATTTTTTGACGGTTCGACGCATTGACGACCAGTAGAAAATATCGCACGCCGGTGGGTGATTCCAGGTGGTAGATCAAGACATCATCGAGGATTCCGCCTTCGTGATTGCAGATCAGCGAATAACGGACTTGTCCAAGTTGCATATCTAGCACGCTGCGTGTTAACAAGCGATCGAGTAATTCGCCACCGCCAGGACCGTCAAAGCGGATTCTACCCATGTGCGAGACGTCGAACATGGTGACGGCGTTACGGGTCGCCTGGTGTTCTTGCACGATCGATTGATACTGTACCGGCATTGACCAATTTGCAAAATCGACCATACGTGCACCTTGGTCAACGTGCCATTGATACAGTGGGGTTTGAAGTAGTTGGTTGTCCATAACAAGAATTCTATCAAACGCGATAAAGTTGACTATGTGGGTGGTGTTGGCAAGAAATGACGCCTGTATTCTATCGCAAACCTGTCAAAAAAAAAGCAGGTTAGACGGTTGTTTGGTGCATCCAAAAAGAACTGTCGGAGTAGCCGCCGGGTGACGTTTAGTTTTGAGCAATTTCGAACATATTCAACCACGAATGTGTGAATTGGGCAATTTTCAAACGCTGATTATGCTAGTGGGGGAAATGCTGTGCTTAACGGCGGCGT
>JYMV01033823.1_pt1 | contig 12855 bp, 15 predicted proteins | sample 338911 | NCBI WGS metagenome assembly JYMV01 (sample SAMN03354496, study PRJNA234377) | hydrothermal vent metagenome | biome: Deep sea; feature: Hydrothermal plumes at the Eastern Lau Spreading Center, Western Pacific Ocean; material: Seawater | place: Tonga | collected 2009 | depth 2000 m m | reverse complement strand
GCCGAAGGTGTTTCTCTTGCAGGTTTCAATGGTATTGATTCCGTAGTCGTTGAACCGCCTCTTGGACATGGTGTGGCTCAATGGTATGCAGAAGATGGGCCGGAACCCGATTTCAACGCAGGGATTACAGGTCAAGACGGGCCAAGTGCTGACCCAACAAATGAACACATGGTTCGTGCCGCAGAAATGACCGATGCTGTGAGAAAGAAGATTATGAAGAAGTATGGTCGCAAGGCATTCGTTTATCCCGATTCATTGGGATGGCCGATTATGAACCTTGAAGGAACCGACTCACAGGCTAAGACGGCTTTGACTTTCATAACTTGGCCTCGTTTCAAGAGCAAGCAAGCGGCGGTTCGTAAGGCTGTTCATAAGCAATTCCCATCCCTTGCCGCAGAATCCTTTGAAGCACTTGGAGAACCCGGTGCATCTTACGACCAAGGATATGACGACCAAGAAGATGAATCACTCGGTATGCGTCATCGTGGTGGACACGAACAATCTCTCAAAGACCGCCGAGATGAGGCCGCAGGTATGGAAAGACATGGTGACCGAAGAAAGTATTCCAATGTTGGAACAATGGACTTATCAGCAGAAAACCTCTCAAGAGGAAGTAAATCGTCCTTTTGGCGTGGAAAGGGTGGACATCTGTATGCTCTCAACAAGAAAGGAGAAATTATTACTCACAATGCAGAATCCGCTTTTGACAAGTTAGAAGACTCGATTGAACAAGAATACTTGGATAAGGGCTATTCCCCCGAAAAAGCAAAGCAAATTGCGGGTGGGGCCGCTTACAAAGCAGGTGTAAGGTCGCATGGCGGCGGAAAGAAGGGTAAAGCATGGATGCGGAGAGCCGCAAAGCGTGGTATGAAGGCAGAAGCCGGATATATCGGTGACATGACTCTTGAAGGCTATCAGCCCATAGATTCCATAGAGGTTGATAGAAGCAGTTATCAGCCTACTCAAGACTACGGTGCAGAAGCGGGCTATATTGGCGATATGACGCTTGAAGGTTATCAGCCAATGGATTCTATCGAAGTGGACAGGTCATCGTATCAACCAACGCAAGATTACGGCGCAGACTTCAAACTTGAGAAACCCATCACCACCGGATTTATGCTATCCCTCGGTGCTTTCTGTTTCGCAGGTGCGGCTACACTCGCAACCGTTCTGCTTGGAAGCCTACTGATGAGGGATGAGTGAGAGATATGAAGTGGCGTGATATTCTAATTGGAGCAGGTATCGCTACCTTGCTGTATTACATTTTTGATGAGGAATTACAACCCATTGTGGATAAATCCAAAGGATTTCTCGTAGGTATTCTCGGCAAGGATGCTGAAACCTTCAATGCAGGTGCGAATGGGACAGCAGGTGTGAACGAAAAGGGTGATGTCCTAATCGGCACAAATCGTGTCTATCAAATCCCTATCAATTCCGGCGGCACAAGCCTTCCGGTAATTACCCCACTCGCTACCCCCGTAGCCGGTTTTGGTTCGTATGTAGGCCAAACCGCATATCCGATGGGTGCGGCAGAAAACAATCTGTCCGAATTGATTGACGGGGCTTCGTGGATGAATGCGGCGGCTTACACCAATGCGTCTTTCGGACAAAATTATTCCGGAAGGGCTGTTGGAAATGAATGATAAAGTCGTTGGGGTCGGAATTCTCGCCGCTTTAGGGGCGGGATTGATTATCTTTGGAAAGGCAGGGTATAAATACCCGTTGAATGCTGAAACATTTATGGCGCAAAGGGCGATTACTCGCAAGAAGTTAGATATGACGGCTTTGGAAGAAGGCCACCTTCAAAACCCGAAAGTGCGGAAAGCATGGGATGAGGTAAGAGGGCTTGATTTTAACGAAATTATGAGAGCCAACCATGGCGTTAGTGAGAAAATCGTTGCAGACGCAAAATACGCACAATACGAAGTCCAATTGATTACGCAAGCACTTCAATATCAGTTTGGTTCAAGATGGGGGCAGACTTATGAAAATATGTTGGGACAAATCACTCAACAAATTGGACAACACATTCACACATCGTATGATACCAAAGCCATGCAGAAAGCACGATATGATGCACTCGTAGCCGTTCAAAAGGCGTATATGAAATTGTGGAAAAAGCATAAGATGGATGAACAAGAATCCTATCTTGGGACACCTGCTTTCCAAGCCGCACAGAAGCCCCTTTTTGATTTGTTGGAGAAACAAGTGAAATACTTGGAAGACAAAACAGGTGTAAAATTCCCCACACAGCATCTCAATGAACATACCTTGAAGTCATGGTGTCGTCCTGTCGGGCCAAACACAACGGGCGGCTATCATGGGATAAGGGACAAAGAAACCATCATAAACCAAATGAAGAGTCATGCCGACAATCTAATTACTTTCAACCCATCGAATCTCATTCGGAACGAGAGTGGACAACGGCCAAATATCCACAGATATATTCAATTGACTATCCCCAATTTCAAGGCTGTTAAGCCCAATGTTTTCAAGAAGGCGATGTTGGCTATCCCTATTTCAATAAGTAGTAGTGCGACTAACTACAATGTCTTCTTCAAAGCGAATCCACAGGTAAAATACATAGGCATCACCCAACAAGGCTACAACCAAATGGAATACTATTTCGATGAAATCACTACAAAGCAAAATACACAATGGGCGGAAGTATGGGACACTTCGTTAAATTGGCCCACTCAACAAGAAATGACAGCACAGATGCTCAAGACTTTGCGAAAATGCTTGAAGATTTACAATGACAATGTTGCGTCTGTTGAAGAAATGCACAAGAGGGAAGAAACCGCAAGTGATAAGACGGATAAATCAGCCCAAAAAGCAGGGGAGAAGGCTTTGCAGAAATATGTGGATGATGCCGGAAATTCCAATGATATGCGAATAATGGTGATAGTAGCCGCAACGGGTATAGTAAATAATCCCTATGATTTACACCACGCAGGTTTCACAGCCATTCCATTCAAATATACGCTTTTCAACCCCGATGGAACAAAACACAGACAGGATGCCTATATTCAATACAATAATACTGTCGCATACGGGGAAATCCCTGCCGACCTTTGGAATGATGTGGTGGAGAAAGCCCAATCCGTGATAGAACAAGAAGAAATGAATAGTCTTAGACAGATAGAACGAGCCGCCACCCAAATTCAACAAATAATGACGCAAAAGGATGCTATCATTGGTTCCATGCGTGAAGCCCTTTCACAGAAGATTTACAACCAACGGCCATAGTCGGTGTCTTTAGATAACGAGAACAACAACATTTACCTATGAGTGCGATACTCGACTTCCGTGAATTGCGGGATAAGGTCTTGGCGGGTGAAGACGATGAGGAACCCGAAGACCCTATCGAAACACCAATGGGTCTTGAAGTCAAACAGAAATCAACCGTAGCCGCACTATGCGTTTCCGCCGCTTCCTTTGCTGTTGCGGCCTATGACCGTTGGGGAAATGAGGGTCGAATGTTTGAAGGTGGCCTCTTTGTCGCTGTAATCGCAATCGGTGGCTTCCTTCCTCTCGGATATGCTCTCGGTAATATCAATCGTGGCCTAACTGCACAAACCGAAAAGGGTCGCTACGAAAGACTCTTAGACGAAGCGCAGACGCAATTGGAAGAATCCCAAGAGGAATTAGATGAAGCAGAAGCAGAAGCCGAAAAGGAAAAGGAAGCAGAAGCGGCACAGGATGATTACCGCTACGATTACCTTTCATCCGAAGATTCTATGGCTCATGTTCCCTCGCTCGGCTTTGGTATAGGGTCGTTTGGACAAGAAGGTGTGGTTTATCGGCCACCCGATAATCTATGGTGAAAGCCGTCATTTGATGAACAAATTGTTCATGGAGAGTCTTAGATAGTGGGATGCTCAATAATACTTCATGTCTAAGACGACCTTTACAGGTTATGTTCCTTCTCTCAAAGCCAAGCATGAGGCTACGATTACAAATGGTAAGGCTATTGAGTCTAAAGGCGGGTCAATCCGTTATACTATACAAGGCGAATACGAAGGCCGTAAAACCTTCCCCAAGACCGTTTCTAAGCACGACTTTGAGAATGTCTATGGGTTTGATGCTAAAGCCGCAGAAGACGCTGTAATTGCTCTCAACGCTGATACTGTGGGTGAACCGACCCCTGCATCTGTTGAACCCCCTGCACCGTCCGAGAAGCCATTCCCGCAAGAGCCTACTAATGCAGATTTCAGCGCAACAACAGAAAGAGTCATTATCACATTAGGCGATGATGACGAAGAAGACGAGGAAGAAATCGAAGAAGAAACCGAGGATGAAGACGAAGAGGAGGATGACTCCGTGAGTGACGAAAACGGGGAAGATGAGGACTCGGATGAGGAAAAAGACGAAAAAGTCGAAGATGAGGACGAAGAACAAGAGGAAGAAGATGAAGACGAAGAAGATTCCGAAGAAGAGGACGAAGATGAAGAAGAATTTGAAGCCATTAGTGTCGAAGTCGAGCGTGAGAAGAAGGAAGACAAAGACGAAGACGAAGATGAAGATGGATTACTTACGCCTATGAATGTCGCTCTTGGTCTTGGTGCGGTTGCTCTCGGTGTTGCGGTTTTGGGTGCAGAAACAAATGGCGACCAAGTGAAACTGTTCTATGAGGGCATTTACGAAAATGATGAAGACGAAGATGATGAACGAAATGGACAAGAAATTGAGTCCTATTCTCTTGTCAACAAACAAGACTACATAGATTACTACCATGATACTAAGTATGAACCTTGTCCATGTGATGTGCAAGGCTGTCTTTCTTGTTTTCTTGACGAAGCCTCGCATACACCTGCACTTAAAAAAGGCGGTATTTCAAGTTATGGAATGTTGTGGTTTGAAGATACTGAATTAAATGCTCTTGATGCAGAAGATTCTCCCGAACCTACTTTCGATGAAGGCATTACGGGTCAAGACGGCCCATCAGCAGAACCAACAAATGCGGATTTCTCCGCCGAAGGTGTTTGCGTATGCGGAATAGATTGTGATTGTGATTGCGGTTGTGCCGAATCCGGTGTATGCAATTGTGGCGAATCCTGTCCTTGTGATTGTGGATGCGGTGTCGAATCCTTTGGAACAGACTCATTGGTTGAAGAACCCGATTGGATTCCCGATGGCGATGGAAGGGCGTTAGGACAGCAGAATTTGGACATCAATCTATCTCCACTTCACGCCGAACAGAACGAATATCATACTTCTAATGTATTCTATGCAGACGGTGAAGATTTAACTTCATCGGAATTTGTTCCATTCGACCAAATAACTTCCGAGATTCAGCAAGAATGGGATGAAACAACAGCCCCTATTGCCGCCGATTATGAGCCTTCTAATGAACCAACCAATGCAAACTTCTCCGCAGAAGATAAACGATGTAGCAGTTGTTTTGAAATAGTGAGAGAGGGTAGCATAAACGAGGCTTGTAATGGCGAGATGGTCTGTGATGACTGTTGGAATTGTTGGTTCTGCGACAAATGTGATGCTTGCACCGACCATCAAGAATGCGAATGTGGTTGCGAGGTTTGTGGTTATACTGAATGCGAATGTGATGAATCGGAAGCCGAAACCGTAGGTAGTCCATCTCCAACCTTCAATGAGGGCATTACAGGACAGGATGGCCCAAGTGCAGAACCTACAAACGCTGATTTCTCCGCAAATTGGTCTATGGGAGGTCGAATGGTTTGTGAGTCATGTGGGGATAAGGATGGAGAATACTATGGGGGAGATGAATACCTTTGCAGGGATTGTGTAAGTGAACCCCTTTACGATGCAGAAACCGCCGGATTATCCAAGAATGCCCAATACGCAATCGGTCTTGCGGCTCTCGGTGTAGGCATCGCCCTATGGAATGGAGATTGGGTTTCCAAGATGTTTGACCGCTTCAAGAGATAATCGAAGGGTTTTTATACTCGTTAGCCCTACGAATGATTATGGCGACTATGCTGTATAAGCGAGCAAGCGGTGGAGAAATCCGTCAATGGAAGATTTGGGTTGAAAATGAAGGCACACCAACAGTATTTGTTGAAGCAGGTGTTCTCAATGGTTCTCAAGTGAAAACCGCAGGGCAGGTAATTGAAGAAGGAAAGCAAGGGCGTGATGCGTATGGGCAAGCGGTCTTTGTGATGGAATCCAAAATCAACAAGAAGAATGATGAAGGCTACTTTGATACAATCGAGAAAGCCGAAACAAATCGTATTATCCGACCAATGCTTGCCGTTGATTTCAAGAAGCGTGGGCATTCAATTGTATTCCCCGCAACCGCACAAAGGAAATTTGATGGCGTCCGATGTTTGGCTTCGCTCAATGAGAATGGAGAAGTGGATTTGCTTTCCCGAAGGGGGAAACCGTTCCCACATTTGAATCATTTGCGTTCCGCTATTGCAGGGCTTGATAACATTCCCGATGACTTCATCTTTGATGGAGAATTGTATTCCGATACACTCACATTTCAAGAGGTTGTCGGATTAGTCCGAAGGGAATCCCTCAAAGCAGGGGATGATGAAAGACTCTTGCAGGTATCATATAGACTTTACGATTGCCTTACAGCCGATGAGAACGATGGGTTCATCACCCGCCATGCAATTCTAAACCAAACGCTCACAAATGCAAACGATTGCCTCATGTTGGTGAAGAACACCATCCTATACAATGAAAGTGAGGTTGAAATCTTGCATAATCAATTTGTGGCCGAAGGATATGAGGGCATTATGGTGCGAAACAACGATGGTGTCTATGGTATCAACAAGCGGTCGAAAGATTTGCAGAAATTCAAACAATTCCTTGACGATGAATTCTCAATCGTGGACTTCCTTGAAGGGACAGGCAACGATGCAGGGACGGTCATTTGGGTTTGCACCAACGACAATAACGATACCTTCAAGGTGCGACCAAGAGGAACGAGAGAACAACGCCGAGAATGGTTCTCCGATGGTAATAATCTCATTGGTTCAACCCTCACGGTGCGATACTTTGAATTGACAGACGATGGGATTCCCCGCTTTCCTGTCGGTATCGCCATTCGGGATTATGAATGAATGGATTTAGATAGTCGAGGCTACAAATCCTTACCATGGTGGCTTCACCCGGATATAACATTTCTTGCGACCCCGGTGCATTGGGGATGCAGACTTGCTACACCACAGACCCCACATCGGGTGCGAAACAGGAAATCATCGGTTATACAGCAGGTGGCGACCCTATCTCCAAAGGTGCATCATCTTCTTCGTGGATGGCTTGGGTTCCTACACTCACTACTCTTAACCAACAAGGAACAGCATATCAACCATACGGTGAAGCGGGCATCCCTTACACTTTGGGTGGTGGCTCTCTCATCAAGTGGATGATGTCGGGTGGCGCAGACCCTCAAGATATTGCTTATTTGGAACAAGCACCGGGCGCATTTTCTCGCAAGATGTATGATGAGCGCACTTGTGACCCACTTTGGCCTACATTGGGCTGTAAGACCCCACCAACGGACGCAACAGGGCTACAAACAGCCCCTACGCAAGAGGAATCGGAACAGGCGAAATCCACATGGACGAAATTTTGGGGATGGCTGTCGGGTAGTGAGTCGAAAGCCGCAGAATGGTATAAAACCCCCGAAGGCCGCAAACCTGTCATCATTACGGTCTTGATTGTAGGTGGATTGGCCTATATGATGGGGTGATATTCAATGCCGAAATCTCAAGATGAAGCCGATGCTATCGAAGACAAGGCTACCGAACCTGTCGCCAAAGCGAATGAACAGGCACGACAGGCGTGGAGAGGATGGGTTATTCCCGCCGTTGGTTCAATGGCTTTCTTTTCCTCAATGTTAATCAACGGATTTCGCAATTACAAGACTTACGGATTTCCGACCCACACCTTCACTAATTCCGATTGGCTTCTAATGTCGCTTCCTGTTGTAGTGGTAGTGGTCGCCCTTTCGGATATTTTCTTGAATGGTGACACCTATGTCTAATTTCTTTCTCGTATCGGCAATTACATTCGGGGTTTTCTTCACCGAAGCATTGATTCATTACAATTACGGAATCTTGGAAACGAAGCACCTCCCGGTCAAAATCTCTAATTTTACCTTCCCAAAAGGGAAATCCTTGCTAAAAATGTCTTCAATTGTCATAGTCGCATCGCTTCTATCCGGTGCAATCATAGCAAAGGTTGAACAGAAGGCATAGATACCAATGTGGACATATCTAATACATGGACGATGACGAAGCGGCGGATTTGCTTCATCGGAGAATCGCATTCATAGACGAAAGGCGGCGTTCACTTGGGCCGGAATACTATTCAGCGAAGGAATTTTGGGACAGAATGTGGGATGCAGAATGGGAATCATTTGAAGCACGACTGAACAACCCTCAACCGGAGATTGAAAGCATGGATATATTGCCCATCTCCTTTCCGACCATTGAATACAAGGAACAGTGGTTGCACCTATACTCTTATGCTGACTTTTGTATGCTTCATAATCAAGGAATCTTCCGTGATACCCTGTTTTTCATTGACCGAACAGGGAAATGGACGAAAAATGTGATTGAAGAATTGAAGGCATACGGTTATGAACACCTTCAAACAATCAATAAACATTTACTGATGGAGGCCGTTTGAAATGGAAGAAGATGAATACACCAAAATAGCCACTCAAGAATACTTAACAGGTAAGCAATTGACTATCGTATGTTTGTCGATTATTGCTGTCATTCAATCTATTCCTTTTCTTGTCACACAGACACCGGAAATGGAATGGTTGCTTCTTGGTTTCACAGCCGCAGTATCAGCGTGTGCAGTAGTGGGCGCAATTTTGGTGCAATTCAACGCCGATAAATTGGGGAGTGTGTATAAAAAGGTCTTCAACACCGAATTCTATCTCACAATTCGTTTATTCACACAGATACGAGAAATCGTGATAAAAGAAGCCGCAGAAAAAAATCGAAATGTGGAAGAAGAATTGAATGACATCATTCCCAAAGCCTACGCTTTTCTAAGAGCATATTTAGATAAAGAAAACATCAATCCCTTAACATTGGAGGAATTGGGCATCGAAGCCCCACCAAAAGTGGAAGATGAAAAGGAATTGTTCACATGAAAAATAAAACACTGTTTCTGTATGTATTATTTCTGTTGTCATGGTTTTGGGTTCTTAGCCTCTATCTCCGTCATGGTTTAGTCCCACCCGCAGACTTTCAGCCCCTCATTCTCCAAGACCTTGAATTTCTTGGCCCGTATGTCCTAATTCTTGACTTACTCGTCATGGTGGCCCTCTTTTCTGTCATAACCCCGTATCTCCGAAGAAGTAGCAAGGCTACGGAAGATTCGTGCGAAGATGAACCTTTAGATAACAGGAACAACAATTGATGACTACACAGGTGATGATGAATGGCGAATCAAGACCCACAGCCGGAGATTTACACAACCCGTCATGCGTGGGATGCAGACACAAGCGGTGCGGGTGCAACCATTCCCGCAGGGACAAGTAATGTCGTGTCCATTTATACCAATCAAGCAAACAATGAGGAAGTCCGAATCTATGGAATTGCGGTTCGTGTTTTCAATACAGCAACAGGAACAGCATCCACTACCTTTAACGATTTCGCCGTTTCTATTCAAGTCGGTGCGAACAATGTTCCATCCAATCAATTTGATATTTCTTGGTTGGCTAACAACATCAACAACGGTGGCTCTATCCTTATGTTCCCCTCTCCTGTTCTCGTTCTTTTCCAACAGCCGCTTGCGGTCACAGTCGAAACAAAAGCAGAAATTACCGGAACAGGTTCGGATGCTAATAACAGAACGGTAGTCATTGACCTCATCGGTGAATTGGCGATTCAAAAAGCCCCACCCGGTTATCGTGGTGCATAAGACCACATTTAGATAACAATAGCGACAATTTGTTGTTATGAGTATGCGCCGACAAGCCTATGAGTGGCGCAACATTTTACCTACGGGCGAAACAGTGCATAAAAATGGCTATCCTATTCTTACAATCAACGATTGTGAAACCATAGCATTATCGGATGGAATATCTTATGACATTTTTGTTGGAAATGTCGGAAACACTCTTGATATTCCCGGTGAATTGAAGGCGTTTCAATACATAGTCATTGATGCAATCGCCGTATGGCCGCAAAATCTCTATGCTCAAGTCTATGTCAATACAACAAAATACTTCCAAGACCCAAGCGGCGTTCCAACAGACGGAATTAGTGGGAATGCTGTCCCTTTTCCCAACGGACATCAAGGTTTTCTCAATTTTGATTACCCTACGGGCTTAAATCCCCCGATTTATGTTGCTCCGGGACAAACATGGGGAATCGAAGTCACACCTGTTGGGGATGTTCCATCCTACAATCGAAGCCATTTGACCGATAACACAATCGCTTTTTGCTTTGTGAAATACCTACTTCTCGATGGTGCAGATGCTATCGTAGCCAAACGATTGATAGATGCGGGATGGGAATTGACGGTGGAAAACATTCAACGATACAAGAAGGACATTGTGCGAAATAATATCCTTGCAGGGATGGCTGAATTACCCGAAGAAGTGGCGAAAGCACCAAGGAAGGTGTAATTATGGCGATTAGGAAGCAATTCTTTGAGTGGGAATTGATAGGAAATGGGCGGTCAGGATGGGATGCTTCGGCTTATCCGCCCGCAGGTTCGGAACATTCTATTTTCGTAGGGGATTATGGTTTGATAGCGGGACAGACTTCGTTTGTTAAGGAAACACAATTTATAGTCATTGAAAAAATCGCATCCTCACCCGGCGTATCTCCCAATACTTTCCGAACAAACGGAATACCTGTGGAATTGGTTCAATGGTCGCCCAACATATTTCTTCAAGTCGTCATTGATACAACAGGATATTATCGTGACCCTCAAAATCTCTATTCTCCCGGCATTTCCGGAATGGCTTCATCTTACCCTTCATCAACGACACGAATGGCTTATTACGACCTATGGCCGCCAATCTATGTTCTTCCCGACCAAACATGGGACATTCGATACACCCTTTTCAACGATATTATCGCTTCCCATGATGCAGGGTATTTCGCTATCGTTCCCGAAACGACAATACTTGCCCAAGCCTATGTCGAATACACACTTTTCAACGAAACAGATGCGGTAATCGCTCGGAAATTGCTTAATCTTGGTGTCCCTGTGACTACTGAAACCGTGATGTGGTTTAGACGCTTACTGCTCAAGAATAGGGGGTTAGATACGGAAACATGGGAATTTTACCTCAAAGCCCTACAAGAAGAACGGCGACTATCAAAGAAGAATCGAAAAATCGCAGGTTTGGCTCGCCGTTCCGATTATGAATAAGTGAAGCCTTTAGATAACAGGACAGACAAGGTAATGACATGAGCAATTCCACGAATCCGTATGCGAATAGGCGGAAAGTAGTGAATCCATATTCCAAGAAGTCGCTCCAAACGGGGTATTCGCAACAAGGCGATAATGTCGAACCGACCCCTATTCCTTATTCGGAACAGAATCGTCCCGGCCATGTTCAAGAGTCCAAACCTGTTCGTGAGGGTTTAGACCCTACAATTTATGACCGAAAGACACAATCTCCGGTATCTCTTGGAACACAAGAGAAGGCTCTATTTACTTCGGTTTATCCGTGGTTCTTAGTGCCTCGATACACATCTGCGAATGTTATTCAACGGGTTGCTACCAATTTTGCTACCCTCAACCTACCCGACAATGGTTTCCTCGATGTTTGCGTTTTGAATGTATCAAGAGCCGAAGGAACAACAAATTCAGCAACCGCAGGGACAATTCCGGGTGCGCCACCTACAATCCCTTCAAATCCACTTACGGCATCCGGTGAATCTATTTCGGGGACGGTTCCTAAAACCGCAGGGCAGACCTCTTTCCCTACCGGAAGTGGCGGCACAATTGCTTCCGCAGGTGCGCTCGCAACATTTACCCCTGCTTCAATCGGTGAATTTTACAAGATTGCTTGTTTCGGCCACGCAGAAGTCCCCACAGCCACAGCAGGTATCACCTATCAATTGTGGGTTGATTCTCGTCTAATTATGGAATGGGCTGATTTCCAATGGTCTGCGGTCACACCAAAGATAGACCAATGGCGTTTTGAAGTGCCGCTATTTGTCGAAAAGCAAATCGTTCTTCGTGTCATCAATGAAACGGGCGTGGCTATCACAGCAGGGACAATGGAAGCCTGTTTCTCCGGATGGTCGGAACAAAAGATGGGCTTCCTTGAAACAGACAAGGTTCAAATCGAGAATACGGTGACGAACTGATAGGTGAAGAAGGATGGCTAACCGATATACAGGCTCGGACACAGGAAAATCCGGTTTAGAAGTCACCGAGGTTGATGGCGCACCCGATGTTAGAGGCGTGTCAAAAATCACGGTATCAAACGGCACTTTGACCGATGACGGGGCAGGTGCGGTCACAATTACGACAGGTGGCGGTGGTGGAACGGGTGCTAACCCTACCGCAGAAGTTAGTGGAGTTGCCGTAAATGGAACAGCATTAACATTTTTGCGTAGTGATGGCGCACCCGCATTAGCAGATACCGCAGTTAGCGCAGGTTCATACACTTCGGCAGACATTACTATTGATGCTCAAGGAAGAATTACCGCATCCGCAAATGGTAATGATGGAACAATGAGTAGTTTCATTCTTTCGGATGGAATCGCTACTGAAACAATTGTTAATGGAAATACTTTGACAGTATCGGGTGCGACAGGAGTGACTTCCACCGTTTCGGCTACCGATACCGTCACACTTGCTTTGGACGATACTGCCGTGGCCGGGACGATTCTGTTCCGAATAAGGAATAGGGGTCGGTTCGACATTATCGCC
>JYMV01052445.1_pt1 | contig 12856 bp, 12 predicted proteins | sample 338911 | NCBI WGS metagenome assembly JYMV01 (sample SAMN03354496, study PRJNA234377) | hydrothermal vent metagenome | biome: Deep sea; feature: Hydrothermal plumes at the Eastern Lau Spreading Center, Western Pacific Ocean; material: Seawater | place: Tonga | collected 2009 | depth 2000 m m | reverse complement strand
AGTAAAAAATATGAATAAGAAAAAATGAACGACCCTTCACCCTTGCGGCAAAGTATATTTTCCTTTGCTTTCTGTTCCATAATAAGGGAAACGTGGAGCCTGATATGTCCGATCTCATGGGCCGCAGTAAAATGCATCCGGCCTTCTTGCTCTGTTAGGTTTTCATTGATCACAACAAGCTTTTCATCAATATGCAGCCCGCCAAGATTGTTTGGGGTCTTTATAGAACCCGTCACTCCTGAAATCCAGGTCATAGCCCAGGAATTCAATCATTTCAAACACCGGGATTGGTGGTTTTATACGGGTACCCGATTCTTTTTCAAAGGCCTGGACCAGCTGGACCGCTTCCTGTTCGATAGTTTTATTTGGTATGTGTGAAGGGTCGTTCATTTTTTCTTATTCATATTTTTTACTATGTCTGTCAGCTGCTGCCATTCAGCATCGCTCAGGTTTTTAGCGGTGCGCAGGAATTCAGGGACTGTCGCAGGTTTTTTTCGGATGATTTTCTCAATATCGTCATCAACCCGGTTACCGATTGCCAGCAACTTGTCCAGGTTATAGTTAAGCGCCCGTCCGAGCTGCTTGAGCACCTTTTTGCTGGTTACCACGCGACCATTTTCAATGTGGGCAATATTAACAAAAGAAACATCTACCTGTTTCGCCAGTTTGCGCAGGCTAAGCCCTTTTGCTTTGCGCAGATTTCTAATTAATAATCCTAGTGCTGTTTTACTCATGGTTACCTTTTTTTCGTAGTATAGTGTTAATTAACGCTTAACGAATATACAAACGTTAATTGCTACTTAACACTATTATTTTAATTTTTTTTCTAGCCTCGCGCGCGCAATAGAATTTATCAGACAATAAGCCTTTATATTTATGCCCAAAAAAATCTAACTTAGAAGCATATGACATACTTATCCGGCATCCTTATCTATCTTTTTGCACTTGTGGCTGTGGGTGTTTATAAGATTCGCTCGGTTAAGAACAGCGAAGATTTTATGGTAGCTGGGAGAACCCTGCCCTGGTATATCCTGGTGGGGACTCTGTTGGCAACCTGGATGGGCAGTGGCTCTTTATTCAGCGGTGCTGGTCTGGGTTATCGCAACGGCCTGGCGGGACTGTGGTCCAGCGGCGGCGCCTGGCTGGGGATCGCCCTGATCTATTTTATTACCCGCAGGATTCGCAACTTTGGCAAGGTAACGGTGCCAGATATCTTTGAAGCCCGGTACGGGAAAATGGCTGCGGTTCTTGCAACAATCACAACTGTAGTAGCCTATACTACCATTGTTTCATACCAGTTTCGGGGCGGCGGAAAAGTATTATCCATGGTCTCGGATGGTATGGTGGATCTGCAAACCGGTATTATTATTACCGCGGTGTTTGCCATTTCATATACTGTACTGGCTGGAATGTTTTCTGTGGTGTATACGGACGTGGTAAACGGTGTTCTCATGTCTATTGGTACCATTGGGGCACTCATTTTCCTTTATTTTAAAGTTGGAGGACTCGACGAGATCATCACTGTAGCGGAAGCAGCGGGCAAGTGGCAGTGGTTCGGCAACTGGGCGGCGGAACGAACCGGAGATATTTCCGGTCCCGTTATTGCCATCAGTTTCTTTGTACCAACCATGCTTTTGCTTATGGGGGATGCCAATATGTACCAGCGTATTTTCAGCGCCCAGGATGGTGGATCTGCAAAGAAGGCGGTTTTTTTCTGGATCATTGGTGTTGTAGTATTAGAATCAGTTATTTCAATGCTGGGGCTTACCGGTGCGGTGGCAGCCAGTAAAGGTATTATCCCGGACCTGGTTGCACAGGCTCAGGCAGGGGTCACGAATCCCACAGCATCTGCTATGCTGGAAGCAAGGCAGGCTGGGAGTGAATCTGTTATTCCAGCCATTGCCCGCTATGCGGGCCTGCCTATGGTTCTTGGGTTGCTTCTGGTTTCCACCATGATGGCTATTATTGTGTCTACAGCGGATTCATTTCTGCTGATTCCGGCTACCAACCTGACTAGGGATGTGTATTTGCGATACATTAACCCTGATGCAACGGAGAAGCAGATACTGCTGATCAGCCGTAGCCTGGTGCTGGTGCTGGGCATTATTGCATTTCTTTTGGTAAGCCAGTTTAAAACAGTATTAAATGCGGCCTTTACGGCATACAATATTTACGGTACATCCATCACCCCGGCACTGCTGGCGGCTTTTTTATGGAAACGGGCCACAAAGGAAGGGGCCATTGCGTCCATTATCACTGGCGCCACGGTTACGATTGTCTGGACCTACTTTTTACCTGGCTGGGAAGGATTTACCACTCTCAATCCTTTTTTACAGGAACTGACCTATCCTGCAGCAGGCTTATCAGTTTCAGCTTTGGTGATTGGGAGTTTACTGACGTCCGCTCCACCGCCGGAATCATTAGAACAATTCTTTAATGATGATTAGTTGTAAATATAGTGCAGCAGTTAAAGGATATATTCTAGCAATTATTATGGTTTCAACAGAGCTCAACGGGGCAGGTTTACAATTTAAAATTGATTTCCCAAGGGAAGATGAAAATGGCCTTGTGGAAGGTCGGGTATTGTTGCTGCTGAGTCAGGACAATGAAAAGGAGCCACGCTTCCAGATCTCCGATAACAGCAACACAGGGTTCGTGTTTGGTGTGGATGCCATTGGCAAACAGCCTTCCAAGGGTGTCACAATTGATGGGGATGCTTTTGGCTACCCGATTTCCAGCCTTAATGATATTCCGGCAGGAGAATACTGGGTCCAGGGGTTAATCCACAAATATGAAACGTTTAATTTAAAAACAGGGCATGAAGTCAAGCTGCCCATGGACCGGGGCGAAGGCCAGCACTGGCACTCCGCTCCAGGAAACTTTTACAGTGAGCCCAAAAAAATAACCCTGGATCCAAAAAAGCGTAAAACGGTAAGCATTACCCTGGATAAGATTATACCACCTATTGAGCCGCCAAAAGATACTGACTATATAAAACACATTAAGATTCAGAGCAAACTGCTGACCGAGTTCTGGGGTCGTCCCATGTACTTAGGCGCACACGTGCTTTTGCCCCATGGCTACGATAAGCATCCTGATGCCAGATACCCGCTCATGATCTTTCATGGTCATTACCCAGCTGATTTTGGCGGATTTCGTCCGGAGCCGCCGGATCCGGACCTGGAGCCGGATTACAGCGAACGTTTCCGGCTTAAAGGATATAACCGAATTGTCCAGGAGCATGACCACCAGTTTTACAAGGACTGGACATCAGACGATTTCCCCCGGGTCATTGTTATTGAGATCCAGCATGCGACGCCCTACTATGATGATTCATATGCGGTCAACTCGGCAAATCTTGGTCCCTATGGAGACGCCATTACCTATGAGCTCATTCCCTATATTGAACAGCAGTTTCGTGGGTTAGGTGCAGGCTGGTCCAGGTTTCTCTATGGCGGATCTACCGGCGGCTGGGAAGCGCTGGCGGCCCAGGTATTTTATCCCGATGAGTATAACGGTTGTTATGCAGCCTGCCCCGATCCTATAGATTTTCGTGCCTACTGCCTGGTCGATATATACGAAGATGAGAATGCCTACTATTCCGGCCGGCCCCAGCTACCGGCCTGTTGAACGGCCGGGCCACCGCAATTATATAGGTGCAGTCAATGCCACCCTCAGGCAGAACAATTACCGGGAAATGGCCCTGGGGACCAATAGTCGTTCAGGCGACCAATGGGATATCTGGCAGGCGGTGTACAGTCCCATGGGAGAAGACGGCTATCCGAAACCGATCTGGGATAAATTGACCGGTGAGATTGATCATGAAGTGGCGGAATACTGGCGGGAGAACTACGACCTGCGCTATATCCTGGAAAGAGATTGGGCTAAAATTGGATCAAAGCTGGAAGGTAAGATCAGTGTCTACTGCGGCGACATGGATAACTATTACCTGAATAATGCGGTCTATCTTATGGAAGAATTTTTAGAGTCCACTACCGATCCGTACTACAACGGTGAAGTGGATTATGGAGACCGGGCGGAGCACTGCTGGAACGGGGATCATACCCGTCCCAATGCAACGTCAAGGCTGCGCTATAACCAGATGTTTATTGAACGGGCGGTTGAGCGCATGAGTCAATCTGCTCCTGAAGGGGCTGATCTTAAGAGTTGGAAATATTAATTAATGTTTTTTAAACCCGTGTGATATTTGGCGGGTCTGTTTTGGGGGCATAGATCCGGTCTGGATCCAGTTCCCGGCGGTAGTATTCAAATATTTTTCCTGTTCCCTGCCAGTTTTCGATGCGATCGATGATTCGGATTTTCCCTGTAAATTTTGATGAAACACCATCTATTACGTGGCCAGTTATAAATTGTATTTTTTCCTGTTTTTTCACCCAGTTCAGATATACGCGTTTCAGCATTTTAGCATACCCGTTACCCTTATACTGTTTCTGGACAACGAAGGCATAGGTATAGAGCGTGTTTGTTTTTCCGAAATTAATATCAAGCCGGGCCCAGGGTTCAATGCTGAGTATTTCCAGAGGAACACCTATGATGTAGCCTATAATGTTCCCTTGGTGCCTTGCAATGAAGGGCAGGGAGCCTTCCTTGTTAAAATAGGTCTGGATCGTGTTGGGGGTGAGTTTTGCGGCTGTGCCGTATTCTTCTACCAGAGACTCGGAGATATTGATAAGGGGATTATAGTCATTCGCACCAACACAATCCATGAGCTCGATTTGAAAAGGACCGCTTGATGCAATAATGGTGCTTTTTGATTCCGATTCATGTTGAAAATTCAATTCTTCCATGGTCATAGTTTATGGATGGTATAAGTGAGATGGTAGATGTAAGATGGAAATTAGAAAAATGGCAACAGGTGAGCAGGTTATCTATCCCTATCTCTAGTGACAGTTGGGGTAATTTCTGATAGCCTTCCCTTAACTAAATAGTTACAAAATAGTTTGAAATCAAATTGGTGGAATTAAAAGTATCTCGGTAAATTTCGGGTCTATGACTGCATTTAATTCTCGCCTTAAATCCCTTTGTGATGACCGTGAATCCTGGCTTTGCGTGGGATTAGATATGAATCCGGAAGCGTTTGGATCCAATGATTTAGCCAATTTAAAAGACCATACTTTTAATGTAATTGATGCTACCCGTGATTTGGCTGTTGCCTACAAACCGAATTTTGCATTTTTTGAACGATGGGGCGCTGCAGGTTTTGCCTGGCTGGAAGAAACAGCAATGTATATTGGCGATGATCATATCAAGATCGCTGATGCGAAACGGGGAGATATTGGGAACACTGCCATTCAATATGCGGATAGTATTTTTGGTCATTTTGGATTCGATTGCGTTACGTTAAGTCCTTATATGGGCAGGGATAGTATTGACCCATTCCTCCATGATCCTGAAAAAGGAGTATTTATTTTATGCCGAACTTCCAATCCATCCGCAGCAGATTTTCAAAATATTTTATCTGATGATAGCACACTTTTTGAAAAGGTTGCTATGTGGGCTAATGGATTAAATGATAAGAATAATGTTGGGCTTGTTGTTGGAGCTACAGCACCGGAAGAATTGACGCGTATTCGGGAAATTTCGCCTGATATATCCATGTTGATTCCCGGCGTGGGTGCGCAAGGTGGAGACCTGGAACATTCAGTCAAGGTTGGAAACCAGTCAGGTGTAGGACTCATAAATATTTCTCGCGGAATTAGTTTCGCTGGTGATATGAGTGAAAAGGCAATCCGGTCCGCTGCTGAGGAGTATGTGAACAAAATGCGAAATGGTATTAAATGATAAACAAAAACCAAATATTAGAGATTTTTAAATCAACGGATGCGTTATTAGAAGGGCATTTTGTTCTGACATCTGGTCGGCACAGTTCAAACTATTTTCAATGTGCAAAAGTTTTACAGCATCCGGAATATCTCACAGCATTTTCGATCATAATTGCTGACGAATTTGAGTCCATTCAACCGGATGTAGTTATTTCTCCAGCCATTGGCGGTATTGTGCTGGGTACAGAAGTGGGAACCCAACTGGGCTGCCGAACTATTTTTGCAGAAAGGAAGGAAGGGAAAATGGTTATCCGTCGTGGATTCGAAATCAAAGCGGACGAAAAAGTACTTGTTGTGGAAGATGTGATCACCACAGGCGGATCCGTAAAAGAAGTCATGGATCTTGTTTCCGAAACAGGCGGAAACATTGTTGGTATTGGTGTGTTAGTTGATAGAAGTAACGGTAAGGCTAACCTACATCAGAATCAATATTCAATCGTTAAAATGGATGCTGTCAGTTATGGGGAAAATGAGATTCCCGAAGATCTGGCCGCCATCCCAATACAAAAACCAGGGAGTAGATTTTTATCATGAAAAATATTTTAATCAGTATAATAATAGGAGCCTTAACAGTGAGTTGCGAAAAACAACCTAAAGCAGAAGTGAAAACAATTGGTTTAGGACAACCAATTGAACAAATAGAAGTGGCTGTCATTACAACGCAATATGGAGATATGGTTGTAAATTTTTTCGACCAAGCTGCGCCAATGCATGTGGAGAGTTTTAAAGCCCATGCCAAAAGTGGATACTATAATGGAACCATTTTTCATCGTGTAATTCCTGGATTTGTGATTCAAGGAGGCGATCCCAATACTAAAGGAGATGATAAATCCAAATATGGAATGGGTGGATATGCGGGAAAGTATTTTGATGTGGGTGTTGAAAATGATTCAACTACATGGAACATACCTGCAGAATTCAATGATATAAAACACCGTCTTGGTATTCTTTCAATGGCCCGTTCTCAATCACCTAATAGTGGTGGGAGCCAGTTTTTTATTTGCGCAGGTGATGTCCCTAATCTTGATGGAAAATACACCGTGTTTGGGCAAGTGATTGAAGGGCAAGAAATAATTGATCAAATTGTAAATCTTCCCCGGGATAGCCGTGATAATCCAAACCAGCGGGTAGACATGCAAGTCCGATTAGAAAAACGGACTAAATGACTGAACCCTTTCTGGGATTAGCCCTCGGTGGAGGTGGTGCACGAGGTGCAGCTCATATAGGCGTGTTGCAGGAATTAAATAAGGCTGAAATTCAAATAGATTTAATTGCTGGAACCAGCGCTGGCTCTATTATCGGCGCAATGTATGCTGCTTCCAATGATCCTTTTTGGGTCGAAAGCCGGTTCAGGAAATTCATGAAGAGTGAATCCTTTAAAGGTCTCAGATCGGGAAGAATGCTTGATGACCGAAACCCGGATTCTGTTCTGGACCAGATTGCCAAAAAAGTTAAGGATCATTATGTAGTCATGATGGGATTGAATCGGGAATCTATTGTGAAAAAAGACCCTCTTCGAAGGGCTATTTCTTTTTTAGTACCTGTAAAAAAATTTGATGAATTGAAAATTCCAATGAAGGTTTTGGCAACGGACCTTCAATCTTGTGAAGATTTAATTATAGAATCTGGTAATTTAATTGATGCGCTTGTCAAAAGTTCATCCATTCCAGGGTTTGTTCAACCATCAGGGAATGAATCAGAATTAATCGTAGATGGCGGCGTGAGTATGCCCATTCCTGTTCCCGTATTACAGATGGAATGTAAATTCATTCTTGCCGTGGATATTTCAAGATATCAACTGGGTCAGATCAAGGAACCAAATATGATCGAGATCATGAAAAGAGCTGATATGGTCACATCACTTCGGTTAAAGTCAGAATTAGCTAAAAAGGCAGATTTTGTAATTAAACCGGATACCTTGGGACTTCATTGGTCAGATTTTCATCAATTTGACACTCTGGTCGAAAATGGAAGAAAAGCAGCAAAGCAATGTATCGATCAATTAAAAATAGAGATTGACCGTAAAAAATCTCCATTCTTCAAACTGAAACAATGGTTGAGTTAACGCTTTAAACCCTTTACTTTTCGCGTCGCTAAATAGCACAAACTTCATAATGAAAAAAACATTGTCACTATTTTTAATGATTGGTTGCCTTTTTGCCCAAACCAATCCCGTTACAATGTCGGTAGAATCAATACCCAAGGTTCGCGCCGGTGAAGTAGCAGAAATAGTCATTTCAATGAATATGGATGATGAGTGGCATATTTATTCAATTTACAAAACGTCTGCTGTTGCAGGCCCTTTGCCTACAGAAGTGAGCGTTGGTGGTAATGCAGTCGGTATGGTTGCCCCTGTAATCGAGCCTGAGCCGATACATGCATTCGACCCTGGTTTTGAAACAGATACATATTATCATAAGGGCAATACACAATTCACTGTCCCCGTGAAACTCAAACGCAATCTTCAACCAGGAACGTATAAAATTGCTGTTGATGTATTCTACATGGTTTGCAATGCCAGACTTTGCTACCCACCTATCACGAAAACAGATACTGTTGTAGTTGAAATTGAACCAGGTTCACCACGAGCGGATAAATCATCCTTCGCAGTTGCAACTTCATCTACAAATGATGGTGGACCATTAGGTAAAGCTAATTCACTGTTTGGGATTTTTTTACTAGCGGTAGGAGGTGCAATTTTAAGTTGGGTCATGCCTTGTGTATACCCAATGATTCCAATTATTATTTCATTTTTTGGCAAAATGTCTGAAGAAAAACATATTGGAAAGAATACGATTGCTTCATTTTATGGCTTGGGAATTTCGGGTACTTTTGTTCTTATCGGCATCCTTGTTGGATTTCTGTCTTGGGGAGTCAGTGATGTGGCTGCCCAATCGAGATATGCTAATATAGGAAACTTTATTGCAACCAATTCCTGGATCAATCTTGGACTAGGCATTCTTTTCATATTTTTTGCCTTATGGATGTTTGGGATAATCAATGTGAATGTTGCTGGAACATTGTTAAATAAAACAGATCAGGCCGGCCAATCGGCAAAAAGTGCATATCTAGGATCATTTTTATTAGGCATCACTTTTGCCATCACCAGTTTTAGTTGTACTGTGCCGGTTGTTGGGTCACTTCTTGTGGTTGCAGCTGCAGGAACTGCCGATGGCTTACTGACCAGTGTATTTGGGATGGTGATTTATGGGGTCGTTTTTGCTGCACCATTTGTGGCACTCTCCTTGTTTCCAAAAGCCTTGGATAGGTTGCCACGCTCCGGGTCTTGGATGGAAACAATAAAAATAGTTTTCGGCTTTATTGAGATTGCAGCAGCAGTAAAATTTTTATGGGTACCGGACCTTGAATGGGAACTGGGAATTTTACCACGAAATGTTGTTCTTGCTATATTCATTCTAATTGGATTATTGCAGATTGGATATTTATTTGGGTTTTTTACAATTGGTTCAGCCGAAAAAATAAAGCCTTTTCAAATAGGTAAAGGGCGTGTGATTGGAATTCTTTTGACTGGAATGGTATTGTTCCCAATTGGGATGTCTCTGGCGTCACCACCGACGTATCATTATGCAAAAATGCCAAGGGTAATGGAAGAACTTATTGAAGCAATGGTTCCACCACCTCCTACTGAAGATGCCATAGCCATACGAGAAGGCTGGTTTGTGGATCAATATGAAGAAGCGCTAGCCAAAGCAAAACTGGAAGGGAAACCATTATTCATTGATTTTACCGGTGTATATTGTGCCAATTGTCGTGTCATGGAACGGCGTGTTTTTCCAATGGCATCCGTCAAGGAAGAATTTGATAAAATGATTCTTGTAAGGCTTTATGTGGATAAAAAAGATTCACTGAGCGAGGCCTATGCTCAACTTCAATTTGAACGCTATCAACAAGCAACTCAGCCCTATTATGTTGTGTTGGATCCTGAAGATGAATATACATTAGTTGATACGGGTGGATATATTCCTAACGGGTTTTCGGATTTTTTAATTGAAGGATTATCTGCCTTTGATGCACGAAAAAGTAATTAAAACTTTTCATAACTAAACCAAAAGAAAATATTTTGAAACACTTAATTAATATAATCATTCTCACAGCATTTGTCTTCATGGGATGCGATAATGGGAACGCTCAGCAAAAAGCAAATCAAATCAAAAAGAACCGTCCAAAAACTGTTCAAAAACAAGTGCAGAAAAATTTAAATCAGGAATTGATCGCACCAGATTTTACTCTGGCAGATCTTGATGGGAATTGGGTTTCATTAAGTGAATTAAAAGGAAAGGTTGTTTTGCTCAATTTTTGGGGAACCTGGTGTGGCCCTTGTCGCCGGGAGATTCCAGCTTTTATCAAATTGACTGAAAAATATAAAAAGGATGGGTTAGAAATAGTTGGGATCACGCTTACATCCGGGCCACCGGAAAATATCCAGTCTTTTTCTGATAAATGGGGCATCAATTATACTCTTCTTACTGATATCGAAGGAAATGAAACACAGGTTGTTACCGCTAAATATGGCCAAGCAACAAGGCAACGGATCACAGGAATACCCACCACTTTTATTATTGATCGAGAAGGGTACATTCGCCAGCGTTATGTAGGTCCAAGATCTGAATCAATTTTCTACAAGGATTTGGAACCCTATCTTTAAACGCTAATTTCAGCTCGCACTAGCCCGGAAAATCCATGAGAACAATTCGTTTAATCGTCAGCTATTCTGTCTGTCTTTTTTCAACACTTTATGCTGATCCAATTGACGGATACTGGCAGCAAAAAGTGGATTATGATATGGAGATTACCCTTGTTGACACATTACAACAGTTAACCGGGTTTACCACTATAAAGTACACCAATAATTCCCCTGATTCCCTCGATAGGATCTATATGCATTTATACCCCAATGCTTTCCAACTTGAGTCTGTAAAATACCGGGAATACATCGGAAACGCAGGACGTGCTTCACGGGCGAAATATTTCAAGGATCGTTTAGATGGATTCACCAGTAAGATTGATGTCCATGATTTTTCTGTTGCCCTGCCCAAGGAAGGGGCTTCCTGGATTCATAAAATACCGATCCTTGATGAATACAAAATTGATGATACCATCTTGGAAGCAAAACTCCTGAAAAAAATAGCTCCCGGCAAGACGGTTAGGATTGATCTTAACTGGACCCATCATGTGGGTGAGATGGTGGAACGGGCCGGGTATTACGAAGGCCAGTATAATATGGCACAGTGGTATCCAAAAATGGTGGTTTATGATGAAGAAGGTTGGAATGCGGATGTTTTCCATGCCCAAGGTGAGTTTTATGGAGAGTTTGGGAATTTCGAGGTCAAGTTTGACCTTCCCAAGGCATTCATTATTGCTGCCAGCGGAGTGGTGACTGATGGTGATCCGGGATGGGAATCTGTCACAGTTGACACATCCTTTGACTTTGACGTGTGGGTCGATATTTATGATTCCACCTATGTTCAATCCGATACATCGGAACGAAGAGCCGTTACTTTTTTTGCTGAAAATGTCCACGATTTTGCCTGGGTGGCATCCAAGGATTTTCTCTACGAAGGAGGAAAACATAATGATATTGATGTTCATGTGCTCTATGATAAAGGAAGAGGCGAGAAATGGACTAAAGATGTTCTGGAACGCTCAATTCGTGCAATATCATGGTTAGAAGAAAAATTTGGGAAATATCCCTATCCTCAGGTAACCACCACAGATCGAATAAAAAGTGGTGGGATGGAATACCCTATGCTGGTCATGAATGGTCGGGATAGTGAAGGGTTGATTGTCCACGAATACGGCCATATTTATTTTTATGGAATTCTTGCGAATAATGAAGTGGATGAAGCGTGGCTGGATGAAGGGTTTACCACAACACAAACAAGCCATTATTTGATGAATCGTTATGGGCATCATGGGTTTGATTTAAGTTTGGATGAAGACCGGGCTAAGTTTCCTAAGAAATATTGGCCACTGGAACATAGTCTTCATTCCGATCAATGGTCGGCTATCAGTTTTATGCGTAGCGGACATGATGAAAACATCAGCCGGGCATCGTATTTATACAATAACGGTTCTGCATATGGACGAAATGCATACACTAAACCAGCATTAATGTTAACGGAATTAAAATATATATTGGGAGATTCACTCTATTATGGTGCCATGCAGCATTATTATGATAAGTGGAAATTGAAACATGTTAATGAACAAAGATTCGTTGACGCAATAGAAGAATATACCGGTGAAGAATTGGATTGGTTCTTTGACGCCTGGCTGCACACAACTCATCATCTGGATTATGGAATCACATCGTTCAAGAAAAAACCTAATGATGATGGCACATGGGTGGTCGATTTGGGAATCGAATCTAAAGGCACTCGCTTTATGCCTCTCTTGGTTGAAACCACCTTTGAAGATGGAACAACAGATCGTCGTTGGTGGAAAAACCACCTTTGGAGGTATGAGGATACATTCAACTATTCTGTAGATAAAAAACCGGTTTCAGTTACCCTTGATCCGGATGTTCAAACCGTGGATTTAGATTTTCGGAATAATACCACAAACATGAAAAACCGGTTGTTGTTCAACTGGCCAGGCCTATGGTACGAACCCCGGGATGAACGGGTCTACCGCTGGATGCCATCTGTGTATTATTATGCAGATTCATCTGATTTTGCTCCGGGTCTTACGATTGACCGGGATTATGGTCCCTATGAGAGTATTACGTTGCGGGCCAATTATGCCCTGCAGTCGAATAATGTCTACTGGTATGTCAGCGGATGGAGCCAGCCGGTTCATTTTTTCCCGAGGACAACGTTTTATTATTGGGGTTACAACCGGCCGGGAGTCAAGGAGTATGGCGGAGAAGTTGAAAAAAAATGGAACAGGGTTTACGGAAGGACCCCGACCCATACCTTTGCCGGAGGCTTCTATGTACAGCCGGAATATGATGAGTTACGTGCGTCAACCCTTGGCTATGATGCATCTGGAAA
>JYMV01026466.1_pt1 | contig 12856 bp, 20 predicted proteins | sample 338911 | NCBI WGS metagenome assembly JYMV01 (sample SAMN03354496, study PRJNA234377) | hydrothermal vent metagenome | biome: Deep sea; feature: Hydrothermal plumes at the Eastern Lau Spreading Center, Western Pacific Ocean; material: Seawater | place: Tonga | collected 2009 | depth 2000 m m | reverse complement strand
AGCTCACCGAAACAACAGTCCACGGATAGACATGTCACCCCACTCGGACACATTATTCTCATTGCGAGCCAACCAGTATTTGCTCTTTCTCGCTCTCAGTCTTAGCAAATAAACCCGCTATATTATTTTCACAAATCGTAAGTCATTCACCACAATGAAATCGTACATATCAACGGGATTCTTAGTGGGGTTCAACTACGTGTGGCATTCGTCATTCAGACATATTTTTCATTTGATATGAAATAACTGTAACTCGGAAATATGGTACAATATACTTATATAATAGCATTCTGTTGGATTACGGCAAATGACACCACATATGTATTAATAAACACAGTTGGGCTTCGCCCGCGTGAGTTAAATTATCAAATTGTAGTGTATTTACCGAAAATCAACAGAATGCTATTAGGTAGCTAACTCTTATACTATATTTTGCAATGCATTTACTAATCAAATAAAATTATCAGTAGAAAAGGATATGGATGTAAATGAACACGAGAGGCTATCGAACATTACACTAAGCCAACATCAAGGAAAGGAACATCGATTGTATTGCTGTTCTGCATTTCGCAGTCACAGTAAAGTCTTCAACAATTGGTTTCCTTATTTTTGTGCTTTAAGTTGCTGATGATATCGTTCATGCTAGTAAATGCTCATATTCCACAGAAATGAAGCACATTGAATAAACGAACATAAGTAGTATGTCATGTTGGATCGGGCGCGTATTTGAGAGGGAGCAGTGACGGGGAACAGTGACGTCACCGGAAGTGGTCTCACCGGAAATGACAAAATGGGAAGTGACGTAACGGGAAGTGTAAGGGAGATAATTTCCGCACCTTCTTTCTCATCTGGTTTTTCCCGCGTTTTTTCTTCGGAAGCATCTCGGGGTCTTCTCGGAAGCTTTTGGGAGTTTCCCATAGGACATTCCATTTTTTCCGCAGTTTTTCTTTATAACAATATCGACGAATGAAAACCTTGCCACAATCCCCCTTTCAATTAGCCAACCATGGTTCTCCTTATAGGTTCCAATGAGAGCGTTCGTACCATTCGTTGAATCCCCTTTTTTCTTCCAATCAAATTCAAACGTTAACCTTTGCTTTTTTACAATTTGAAAATCGGTATTTTCGCTTCAGCTTTCATAGTGACAGGACGTGTTTATCTTGTGGCATATAGTGGAATATTTATATTCGAACAAAGGTAAGCATTTCAATCCTACTATAATTGCATATTTTAATCAATATTGTCTTCTTCAAATTAATTCCTGTAGTCTTTTCACAAGTTGATTTTTTATTCAGAAAACAATCTTCTATTGAGCATTTTATAAAAATCAATAATCTTGTATGCCGACTGCTCGTATTGTTCCTTTTTTTCTATGGAGAGCATTTGTTTCCCATTTACACGTTGTATTCAATATTCTCATAATTTGCTTCAAACTATTGAAAGATTTTTGAAAATAAAACCCGTTCCTTTTCAGAAAAAAATAAGGTACCATAATTTTTCGTTGGTACTATTTATATTAGCAAGTTCTCTATAAATGTTTTTTTCCTAGTATTATTTCTAAAATGCTGATAATTGTGTAACGTAACGTATTTCTTTTCAGAATACAAAGAATTTATACAAATAAAAGAAGAAACAAGGAAGTTTGCATATTGCTAAAGGTAAAATTATTTTCGTTTTGTACTATAGTTTTCCATTTGCTCAGATTGTAAAGTTTTTACCTTTAGTATGAATCTTAACAGTAAAATGAAATACGATACGTGTTATTTGAACAAGTTTTCTACATATTGATATAATTTTAAAAGAATTCATTACGTGAAGTGTATAAGCCCGAACGAGTGCAGTTTTATTAATTTCATTCAGTTTTTAATAGATTTTCTTTAAATACTGTGAAGTAGGACAGGTGGTATGTAGTCTTATTACGTTCTTTTCCAGGTTCAAGGAAGCATGAAGAAGGGTGAAAATAACGTATTTTTTTTTTATTATTTGTTTACATTTTAATAAATGGGTTTGATAAATGAAACATAACTATTAAATATATTATGATCAATGAAAAAAAGGAAAGAAAAATATAGAGGCTTCTTAGGGAATCAATACTACGTATTTAGATACACGGTTAGATAACGAGACCAAAATAAAACAAAGAAAGGAAAATGAAAAAAAAAACAAGAAACAAACAAACTACCAGACTAAGGAAGGGATCTGGTCATTCAACTAAATATATGCATCACACAAACAAATAGACAATCAAATCGCAAGACAGGAATATAAATACAACTGAACTTTTTACCCAAGCATGGCGTGGGTTTCTATTTTATCGTTTCAGAAGTGACAAATGTGGGAAACAGTTTACGGAGAAGCGCAATCTCACTAGACACATGAAAATCCACGTCCAATCTTCTCACACCTATTCCTGCAACATCTGAGAAAAACAATTCAGCCGTCCCAATAATAAGAAATGCAACGAGGAATCCCACAGCTGCGCAATTACCTGTCCCGTTTGTGGTCATTTTTTTAATAGAAGGAAAAACATGCTTCGTCACCGGTCTCTCCACGAAAGACACGAAGAGAGCCCTGGATATAGTTACGCACAATTTTTTAAAGCTTACGGTTGTTCCGAGGAAAAGGACCATTTAAAGTCAACATTTTCCGAGATGCCACCTATATTTAAAATCATTGAAGTCTCCAGGGATGATATCGGAGATCACATGAAAACCTATGCCGAAGAAAGAAACGTTATGAATCAATCCCGAAAATGTCTGGTAGGGAGTATGTTTGGAGAAAAAATCATGATCATTTCACCCTTGCTGAAATGGTATGTAAAACACGGATTACGAGTGACCAAGATTTACAAAGTTGTCGAATATAATCCAGTCCAATGTTTCCAAAAACTAGGAGAACAGATAAGCTATGCTCGCCGTGTAGGAGACACTGAACAAATAAAAAGATTCTGGCGGAGACCAACAAATTATCGGGAAATTCCATGCATGGAACTACCGCAACGAATAAGGAAAAACACAGGAAAATTGCCTTCTGTAACGAAAATAATGTTTCTTGATGCATCAAAGACCCATTTTGTCGTCAATGTAATCAACTAAATGAAACAACCGTCGAAGTGGAAATGAGTAAGAAGACAATCACTTTAGATTTACCACTACACATCGCTTGCTTCGTGTATCAATACGCCAAGCTACGCATGCTGGAATTGTATTACGATTTTTTGGACACTTTTGTCGATTGTCGAGACTTCCAGTATTGCTGTATGGACACCAACTCTGCATGCATGGATCTTTCTGCCGATAGTTTAGAAGAGGTCATTAAACCCGAACTAACACAACAGTATCAAAGTGAAAAACCACAACTGGTTTCCAAGGTCTGATACCCCCGAACATGCCGCATATGATAAGAGGACACCCGGGCTCTTCAAAGAAGAATACAGAGGAGATGGAATTGTTGCCCTATGTAGTAAAGCATATTATTGTTTTTGGGTTGAGGACAAATAATTCAGCTGCAAAAGAATCAATAAACGATTAAACGATATCAATAAAAGTACGTATATGGATGTGCTTCTGATGAAGAGGTCCGGAGGTGGTATTAATAGGGTGGTTCGTTCTGTTGACAATACCGTATGTACATACCTACAACAAAGGGCTGGATGTTCTTATTTGTAACCCAAGCGAATAGTGCTGGCAGATGGAGTGTCTACAGCCCCTTAGATATTTAAATCTGTGGTGTAGACTGTGATATAGACTCTAAATATGGATTGTGTAAATATTTTTCATATGTCATGAATGTTTAACCGTATTCTAATGTGAAGTGTAAAAGTTTTTTGTGAAATATTATTTTTTTTACCCGTAAAGTTCTAGTTGATTTTGAATATAAAGGAAATCTTTAAATAGTTAAATAGAATGGGTTATACTTCACCAATTTTCTTTTAAATAGTTAATTTGATGTCAATATAATATACCTCATTGATTTTCTTTTAAATAATTAAATGATGTCAATATAATATACTTCATTGACTGTATTAATTGTACATTGTTTTATATGATTAATGTGTGTATCAATAAAATAATTGAAACTGCATAACTGTGTTGGGTGTTTCATATTGTGACAATGGATGTTAGGTGATTCCTTGAAATAAACTGATATACTATACGGTGATCTGTCAATCAAAGATTATGTGCTCCGATATTTTATGTTTTTTTGTTTTGACGCCACTTTCAGCAATATTTCAGCTATATCATGGTGACTACTTTTATTGGTGGAAGAAGCTGGAGTACCCGGAGAGAACCACCGACCATTTCCAAGCAACTGGTAACTTTATCACATGCGTATGTGCTTCGTTATATTATCTCTAATTCAAAGCATAGGTGTCCCAGCATTCTATTAGTAAATTGCAATCAGGTGCTTCGTTATGCAAAGGTCTTTCGGTAAAAACGAACTAGAGGACATTTGGATTTTTGATCCTATGCACATAATAGTTGATGGTATATGTTTTTATAAGGTGTTGGAAAACTTATCACATCGTGACCTATCATGCAAGATGACTTTACATAAAACCTATTGAACAAGATGACTTTACATAAAACAAAGGGATAAAAAAGACTTCACATCAAAGTACAATAGGTATGCAAAGGATGAATATATGAGTCCCACAGGGACAAACAGAACAATCAAAGAAACGTCTGATGAATGGCTAACCAATACACAAGGTACATGTAAAGTGTTTAAATTAAAAAAAAAATGAGTAAATGTTATAGTTAGAGGGGACGTGGTCTAAAGCCTATGAAAACAGATAAAAAAAGCAAACACGGTCAACAAAAGTATACACTTAAGCAGCAGCAGCAGCCATATAGTTTTACACCAGCACAGCAGCAGCAGCAGAGATACACGGTTACACCAGAGCAGCAACATCAGCAGCCATACGCGTTACACCAGAGCAGCAAAAGCAGCAGCCATACACGATTACACCAGAGCAGCAACAGCAACAGCCATATGCGTTTACACCAGAGCAGCAGCAGCAGCCATATACGTTTACCCCAGAACAACAGCAGCAGCAGCCATACACGTTTACCCCAGAGCAGCAGCGGTCATACACGTTTACCCGAGAGCAGCAGCAGCAGCAGCAGCCATATATTTTTTTCCCTGATAAGCACGAAATACAGTCGAAAACAGAGGAACTTTATTGCATGATACAAACCAACAATCCCTACACATTTTACGTTCCAGATCAATACGATCCAAACCATTTCATGCCGTGGGTCCATCCATTTACCAGTGTGATATCGGGACCAACTGGAAGTGGAAAATCTATCTTTTCAGGAAATTCGTACACAATATCCGACATATACTCAATACTGGATCGCATTTTGTGGTGTTATGGAGAATACCAGACTTTATATGGATCCATAGAAGGGGTGGACTTTCAACAAGGATTGCCGGACTTGGACACCCTGGACCCCAGAGATAAACACTTAATCATGTTGGACGATCTCATGGACGAAACGGACCAAAGGGTGACTTCACTGTTTACGAAAAAAAGTCATCACAGAAACATCAGCGTCATGTACATAGTTCAGAATCTGTTTCATCTCGGAAAACACCATAGAACCATAAGTCTCAATGCCCACTACATGGTTCTATTCAAAAACCCGAGAGACATATCGCAGATCATGGCGCTAGTACACCAAATGTATCCCAGGAGAATGCAATTTTTCCTGGAAGCCTTTGCCCGAGCTACGGCCAGACATCACGGCTACATGGTGATTGATATGAAACAAAACACGCCGGATATTCTAAGATTGAGAACCTTCATCTTTCCGGTGAGGAACAGAAAGCATATGTCGAGTCAAAAAAAGGATGTTGCATCCCGTTTCTTGTCACTCTTGCATCAGATGCTGAGTGAGTAACATGGTCTCTCAGCTCTTGAAAAAAGCACGCCAGTGATATAGTATACTTACAAAAGACGAAACCGTGTATTCGTGAACACTTCATAACCAAAGCCGATCGCAGTCTCATTGACCGTCTGTGTGAGTGTGCTGATAACATTTTAAGAGCCAACGTCCAGTTAGCTAAACTACAGAAGGAAAAATTCAAGAGAAATAAGGTCGGATTGAGAGCACTGACGAAATAGTCGGTCTCTCTCAAAAGGAAGAAAGCGATCTTACAGAAAGTTGGATTGTGGGATCCCTACTAACGCCGATTGCCTCTGTAGTAGCACCGTTGCTCTCTGCTTTATTTCAATGAAGGAACTAACCTTAATAAACAGATACCACTAGACTCAAGAACGCCCAAAGTGCCAGTGGAACAATGCGTGAAAGTCATGGACACCTTGGATAAGAAAATGCAAACCATACTAGAAAGAGAAGACCTGTCGGCAGACGAACGTCTCAAACTATGCGACCAATCGTTCACTCGATATTTGAACGTCCACGACGATAACAGAGCCAGACCCGTGGCAGTCGCACCTGAACCCATGAAACGTGATTTGATCGACAACGAAATTTTGGAAAGCGTCCCAAAATCGATGAAGGCCAAGGCACAACTCTTGTTGAAAAAAATGAAGAGCAATCCCGACATTAGCTGGAACGAGAAAGGGGAATTGAAATACAAGGGAGAAACTGCCCAAGGACGCAACGTGGTGGATTTAGTCAACGACGTCCTGCGCAAAAGGAAATATTTCAACCCACAAGGATGGGAAACCTTCGGAGAAGCCTTACGAGAAGCACATGTTCCCAAGATTTGATTGGTCACGCGGACGCTGGAGATACATCAATCAGAAGAAAAGAACACCAAGATCTCCCAAACGACAACATAGTCCCTCCCCTATTAGACCGTACTCCCCAAGCACACCAAGAAGCAGAAGGAAATAAGTCCAGAACTGGGTCGACTTTTAAAACGAAGGTTGAGACCACGAATGGGCAGTTTTAAACATGGAGTCGACATATTACAACATTTTAGCTCCGGCCAGTGATGGAGGATTGAGTAAATTTAAAACGAAAGGCTATACGAAGAAAGAAGTCAGAGAATGGTTACAGTCTCAAGACACGTACACTTTGCATAGACCAACTAGACGAAGATTTCACAGGAGACGCGTTGTAGTCTATGGAATTGATCACCAGTGGCAGGTGGATTTAGTGGATCTGGCAAAATTGTCTTCTTACCACAAAGGATTCAAGTACTTGTTGACATGCATAGACGTGTTATCCCGATATGCATAAGTCGTTCCATTGAAAGACAAGACGGGGAAGACTTTAAAAGATACGTTTCAGGTCATTTTCAAATTGGGACGGCGTCCGATACGTTTACAAACAGACAAAGGAACTGAATTTACCAAGCGAGTATTTCAAAAGTTACTCAAGGATCACGACGTGCACTTCTTAACCACTCACAACGAGGAGACCAAAGTCAGTATCGTTGAACGTTTTAACAGAACATTTAAAACCAAGATGTGGAAGTATTTCACGCACAGAGAAACTCTAACCTACGTAGACGTACTATCCGAGATGGTCGTATCTTACACCCACACCGCTCACAGAACCATAGGCATACCATCTGCATATGTCACGTGGGCTAACCAAGCAACGGTGTCCGAGAGGCTATATGGAAGAAAGTGACCCAAACAATCGTGCAAATGTTCTCCCGGAGATAGAGTGCAAAGCCAAGCGTACGTTCAAGAAAGGATATTCCCCAATTGGACCGAAGAATTGCTTACGGTAGTGAAATGTATCGAAACCAAACCCCCGGAATACTTAGTCAAAGACGACCACGGTGAAATTCTGGAAGGAACATTTTATGCCGAAGAGATACAGAAATTCATTAAAAAGGACGACGTATACAAGATCGAAAGCGCTCTGAGAAAACGACGGAAAGGAATAAGAGTGCAGTATTTAGTAAAGTGGCTCGAATATCCGGATTCCTTCAACAGCTTGATCTTTAAACAGGACCCACAAAAGCGAGGCGTCGCGGTTTGAAGTGTCAATTTTGCGAATGGCACCGATTGACACCGACAGTCTATCGTCTTGGGTGACTTGTGGAAAGAGGATTCCACGTTTGGAAGTCGTATTTTTGTATCAAGTACTCATCCTGTTCACGGTTATCGTAGTCAGCATTTACAACTTTACGGTCGAATCGGAGAACAGTACTTTATGGACTGCACTGTTGAGAAGTTGTTTGGGATACTTGTTACCTAATCCCATCATCAAGTCCAAACATGTTGTATCTGATATTACCCAGTAGCAATTCCATGGATTACTTTCCAGACAACACGCTGACTCATTTCACGACAAGACTTCCCTAAATGATGGATATAGACAGATCGTGGGAAATAGGACTGGCACGAATTGCAGTGAAAAAGGAATGTCAGGTGACCATCAGTCCCCTCTTACAACACATGCTAGGATTTAAACGAGCAATATTCTCGCACACAGATCACGTAGCAGATTGGGTGGCAGACGTAACCAGGGGAATACATTCTCTGTACGTGTATTGCCCACTGGTCGAACCGAGCATGGTGGGAGACGCTCAAGTACCACTGTTCAGAATCGCACACCGGTAGAAGGAAGAGACGCAGAGATGGTGACCAGAGTTTTCGATTTCGCGCAGTACTGTCCTCTGGTACTAAGACTTTGTCAGACCGTTGAAATAGATATAAGGGATGACACCGGAGTCAAAATACTATTCGAGCGAGGACGCGTGGTGGTGACACTTCACTGCAGGAAGAGAAAGGAGTCGTATCTAGAATGAAGCAACCAATCCCATCATGGCCAGACGAAAGCATATCACGATTATTAACTACACCAAGCTGGAAGAGGATATCCCGTGTACATTGGAACACGTTATCAGAGAGGACATGGACTAGGAAGTATTTTCGGAGGACTCTTCAATGCAGCCCTACATTTATTGAAAAAAGGCGCCAAAACTTTGTGTCGCGAAGCTTTGAAAACAGGTCTGAATATTGCCGAAGACGTAGTAGCAGGCAAGAACTTAAAACAAGCGACCAAATCCAGATTGAAATCAACGGAATAAAGCTTACTCCAGAAAGCCATTATCGAAGTTGGACATCCCGGTGAACGATCTATAATACGAGCTGCAAAGTGGAAAAGGCTCAGACGTCGTTAGACGAAGTTGCGGTACACATCGAAAGACCTCTTCGGTTACAAATGGCTCTAGTACACCCATACTCTTGCGAATGTACGAAATCAGAATTGGATTTGCTTGGAGTGCCACCGACTCAGACCAGTGTGGAACATGGCTATTGGGAACAAAAAGGAATGACATCGACCCCGACAGATCAAGGTCCTTATGAATTTGCAATCAGTGGAGCTGGAGAGGACTGCATCGACCAACTCAACACTTACGTGTTTGTGGAAGCACAGATCGTGAATACCGATGGTCCTGACTTAGACGCCGATGCGGACGTTGGACCCATAAATGTGTGGATGCATTCACTGTTCAGTGACGTCAGCGTTAGCCTAAGCGAAAAACTAATTACGTCACCGACCAGCATGTATACCTGCAGGGCTTACATAGTAACTCTTCTCAGGTACGAACCAGCGGCTAAATAATCTCAATTGACTGGCGTGATGTGGGACACGGACACTCCGGGACAACAGGACAAGAGAACGACGGATAACAATGGATTCACGTCCTGGAAAGGATTGACGGTCCTATGCAAGTCGATACAAATGATGGGAAAACTACATTTGGATTTTTTTGTCAAGACAGATACTTACTCAACCACGTGGGGTTGAAAATTAACCTGAGAAGAAGTCGGGACGCTTTTGCCCTCGTGGCAGACGCGCCCATTTATCAAATCAAGATTAAGGAAATGGCTCTGTATGTGAGAAAGGTACAAGTGAGTCCAGCCGTTAGAATGGGTCACGTGAAAGATTGCAAAAGACCAGCTGTAAATACCCTGTCAGACGAGTAGAAGTGAAAGTGGACACGTTACCCACCGGCAATATGAATTACGTTCAGGACAATATGTGTTTTGGACAGCTGCCAAAGAGACTCGTTATTGCCTGTGTAGACAGCGATGCTCTGAACGGCACTATTGGGAAAAAACGTTCGATTTCAAACACTATAATATCAATTTTGTGGCGCTCAACGTTGACGGACGACAGATTCCAGCCAAACCCATACAGCCCGACTTCGAAAACAATGGCTACATCCGACGTTATATGGGACTCTACAACAGTACCGAAAAAATATATCAAGACTAAGGAAATACCATTTCGAGAGAAGATTATGCCAAAGGAAACACGTTGTTTGGATTTGATCTCACACCCGACATGTCTGAAGTTGGAGCCTTTCAGCTTATAAAACAGGGCAACTTGAGAGTGGATATTCATTTCGTCGATGCCATTACAGCTACAATCAACGTGATCATGTATGCAGAATTTCACAACGTCATTGAAATTGATAGAAACAGAAAAGTCTTGTTTGACTACAGTGCTTAGATGAACACCTTAGAGATCGACCATGTACTGAAAACACACCCAAGCACCAGAAACGTTTTCAAAGAAGTGCATGCCAGAAACAGACTACCCAGAAGATTAAACTTACCTTCGGCCTTGATAGGGAATATGGACCCGGACGATCGACTGGGAACACACTGGGTAGCCCTATGCATCGATGCCAATTCTAGAGGAGAATATTACGATCCCACTGGAAGACCACCCTTTATAAGTGCTTACGTGAACTTTATGAACAAACATTGTACGAGTTGGATTTACAACACCGTCAGATTTCAAGACGAACGCTCCACTGTATGCGGACACCACTGTATATTTTATATGATACACAGATGTGCCGGAAAATCCATGGGCGATGTTACGAGAACATTGAGACACTCGAGAGTAGCCATGGTCAAGACTTTTGTGCATCGTCTTATCAATAAAGCTTATACAATGTACTTGGCTTTTCGAATTCCCAAGGTTTGCATTGGCCGATATTGTTGAAAAACAGCGGACAAAATGTCCTATGGGAAACTCCCAAAAGTTTCGAGTAGACCCCGAGGTGTCTCCGAAGGAAAAACACGGGAAAATCCCGGTGAAGAAAAAGGCGCGGGAAATTATATCCCTTACACGTCCCGTTACGTCACTTCCTATAAAGTCATTTCCGGTGACATCATTTCCGGTAACCTCACTTCCGGTGATGTCACTGCTCCTATTCACACATCCTCCTCAAATGCGCGGCCGATCCAACATGACATACTACTAACAATATATATTGGCATGCATGACATGAATGTACATTTACCATATATCATATGCTCAGTATATTTGAGACCACAAAAATGTTCAAAAGCCAGATTGGTCTAAGAACGATCCATAAAACTAGATTATATGTGCATTTGTACAGATATTCATAAGAGCTGTGAAAGTGGAAAATAGTACAGAATGAGATAGCGTCATTCAATTTTCAACTTCTCTTTCAACAATGTTACAGCTATATCGTGGCGGTCATTTTTTTTTTGTTGTTGTTGAGGAGACCGCAGTATCCCGGAGAAAACCACGGTCCTGTCGCCTGTCACTGAAAATGTTATCACATAATGTTAATCGAGTACACTTCGGCATGAGTGGGATTCGAACTCAGAACTTAATTGGCTACTTCGTTGGTCATACGCCCGATGATAGCAACCAGCCATGAAGATGATAGTAATGAGACACAATATATTAATGGCTTGAAATGCATTAGATACATTAATTGAATATGGTGGACCATGTTACATCTCATTTCAGAGATAGATATAACATGTATGCAAATTAAGCTTATACATACAGCATTTCATGTTCCATTAATCAGCACAGCGGATGCCAAAACAAATCTGCTATACATTTCAGTAGATGCACTCAAATAATACAAGTTCCAATATCAGATATACATATTTAATGTTTTAATTGCAATGCATGATTATATTTGTCTGAATGCAGTGACCACCTAACGCTAGGAGGGTAATGTTCGAAGTCATGCATCGGGATCGCAGAAATTAAAATGCTGAATATCTTAATGTAAAATTAACCATAGTGTATTAACATGATTTGAAAAGGTAAATAATACAAATAATTACATTATATACGCACATAAAGTAGGTCAAATATGGAGAGGTTTTCCATCTTTATTTCATCGAGAACAACTGAAGAAAGAAACTACAGATATATCTGTGGTATTATATACAAGATGTTTAATTCATATTATAAGTATCGGAACAGAAAACAAAATATTTTAATGCATAAAGGCTGTATGTCAAAGACTATATTGGAAGAATTAACGAAAATAAAACATTTCAAATATGTACAATGTCAATGAAAGTAAAACTTTATATACAAAATGCAAAATAAATTAATGATTTTTAAATTATTTAATATATATAGTATTTATTTTACATGCTGATCATATCTCTGAATAACCAGAAGATGATATTACAGGGAAACACCAATAGTTGTCAAACCAGTAATTCAACCAATCAGAGCTAAGAACATGAATTAACAAAATCAAGAATGGTGTGAACTCATTTCATGGGGCGAAAAAAAGGGGGGCTAAATGCAAACATGTCATGGTATTTAGCTATTAAATATACAACTGAGGCATATATATTTGTAAAAATTGCTTATTATATTAGAAATTAGCTTAATAACTGTAATACATAAGAGAATTGGTAAGTTTTGGTATATTACACAGTCTGAACTCAACAGCTGTAAATGGAGATGTTTTCATTAAGAACCTTCAAGGGGGTACCTTTGCATTTGAACACTTATATTTGCAAATATTAGACAGCCACATACCTTATGAGGTTTTTTGTGGTTGATATTGCCTAAGGAATAGAAATAAGGCCAATAAAGGGTTAGAGAAG
>JYMV01008461.1_pt1 | contig 12856 bp, 10 predicted proteins | sample 338911 | NCBI WGS metagenome assembly JYMV01 (sample SAMN03354496, study PRJNA234377) | hydrothermal vent metagenome | biome: Deep sea; feature: Hydrothermal plumes at the Eastern Lau Spreading Center, Western Pacific Ocean; material: Seawater | place: Tonga | collected 2009 | depth 2000 m m | reverse complement strand
ATCGAATTTCGCAAGAAAAATGACGATCATCCGATACGAGTTGCCGAGTACGACATTGCGAAGGAACGGATCGGTTGGAACAAGGCAAGGGTTCGCGGAGGGGCCTGGAATATCTGCTCCGGCGTTGGCATCGCCAGCAACCTGTGGTTCTCCGCTGGCGGAGGTGGTGCCAGCGCGCTGGTGAGAATCTCCAAGGATGGCTCGGTCGAGATCCGAAACGGAGCCCAGGATATCGGCACCGGCACACGAACAGTGATGGGAATGGTCGCTGCCGAGGAACTCGGGATTCCGCTCGATATGGTCTCCACCAGGATCGGTGACACCAATGATCCTCAGGGACCGATGAGCGGTGGATCCACGACGATAGGCACACTGACCCCGGCGGCCAGACTGGCCGCTCACTACGCCAAGAAAGAACTGCTGGCGGTGGTGGCGGATCGAAAAGGTTGGGATCCAACCGATCTGGATATTCGCAAGGCAAGAGTGATCCGCAACGACGGCAGCGATACCGGCCTCTCCTTCCACGATGCCTGTCAGTTGATGGATGACGATGCCATCGAGGTGCTGAAGGCGCGGCCACGGCGCAACTACGCCGGCTTCAGTGATACCAATGCTGGTGTTCAAGCAGCAGAGGTTGAGGTCGATATGGAGACAGGGGTGGTGAGAGTCAAGAAGGTGGTCGCAGTTGCCGATGCTGGCAAGCTGATCAACCCCATGACCGCAGAGAGTCAGGTGCGAGGTGGAGTGATCCAGGGGGTCTCTTATGCACTGACCGAACGAAGGATCATGGATCGCCACAAGGGCCGGATGCTCAACGACGACCTCGAGAACTACAAGATACTCGGTTCGCTGGATTGTCCGGAAATCGATGTGGTGCTGGTGGATGTTTATAATGGCAAATCGAATACGCAGGTGATGGGTCTTGGCGAACCCCCGATTGTTGCAACCGCTGCAGCGGTCGCCAATGCCGTCGCTGATGCCATCGGGACGAGGGTGTTCGAGATTCCCATCACGCCAAAAAAGGTGCTGGAGGCGATCGCCAGCAAGAAGGCACCAGATCCCGGCGGCAAGAAGAAGGGAGCGCGGCTATGAAGCCCTTCAAGGTCGCAATACCGAAGAGCGTCGAACAGGCCTCGCGGTTTCAGAAGAGTGACGATTCCCCCTTCATCGCGGGAGGTACCGATCTACTGGCACGGATCAAGGAATACGTGGTGCAACCGGAGACGATTGTCGATCTGAAGAGAATCGAAGGGATGACCGGCTTCACCTCCACCGATGATGGAATCAGAATCGGCGCTCTCACAACGATGAATGAGGTCGCGACCCATGGATCGGTGACCGACGACTACCCGGCACTTTCAGAAACGATCATGAACGCAGCGACTCCGCAGATTCGCAACATGGCGACCATCGGAGGCAATATCTGTCAAAAGCCTCGCTGCTGGTATCTTCGTCACGAGGGTTACTCTTGCGCCAAGAATGGTGGCAGCGGCTGCTGGGCACGTGAAGGCGAGAACGAGTTTCATGCCATCTTCGATAACCAGGTCTGCGCCGTCACTTCTCCTTCCAATGTCGCTCCTGTACTGGTCGCCTACTCGGCATTGATCGAGATTCAAGGCGGGGAAGAGAAGCGCGAGATACCCGCAGAGGACTTCTTCATCACGCCTGATCAGGACCCGGGCCGAGAGGTGTTGCTGGAGCCGGGCGAAGTGGTCATTTCGATCCATTTGCCGGCAAAAAATCGAACCAAGAAGTGGAGTTATACCGAAGCCCGGGAAAAGCAGAGCTTCGACTGGGCGCAAGCGAGCGTCACGATGCTCTACGATCGAGGTGGGAGAAAGGGAGATCACCGTGTGGTACTGGGGGCCGTGTCGCCAGCACCTCTGCGGCGTGTTGATCTGGAAAAGATCCTCGCGAGTGGATCTCTCGACGACGCAATGATCAAGAAACTGCAAATGAAGATCGGCGATGGTTCCCATCCGTTGTCTCAGAACGGCTACAAGGTACCGATGCTGCGCGGGCTGATCGCGCAGGGAGTCCGAAACATCAGCGGCAGAAAGGAAGGATAAGATGGCGATGCAGAAGCCCGAACTACTTCCTGAAGATGTCTGCCCATGCCTTCGAACCAAGACGATGGTTCTCAACACCGAGTATCGCAGGAGCGCCTTCGAGGATTCGTTCACTGCCGATACGGCATTCTTCCACTGTCTCCGGACGATGGCCTACCACGGTCCCGATGGTGACGATGTCTGCCCTGCTGACTGCCGACCTGGCCGAAGTTGCTACCCCGGTCCCGGGGATCTCACCTAGGCCGAATCCACCAGTATCAGGTATCTCAGGGGTGAGCGAGGCTCCAGTAGCCCGGTGCATCTGCCCTGTCTTCGGGTCTGCTTGTCAGAAACAGCGCTGAAGATAGGATGCCACACTCGCGCAGATCGACCTGTGTTCGGGAATCTGAAGGAGGCCTGATGAGCGGCATCATCAACAAGGTTCTGGTTGTCGGACTTGGTAAGGTCGGCAGCCTCGTGGGCACACTCCTGAAACGATCCGGATTCGAGGTATCAGGAGCGGATGCACGCGCGGTCGAGAACCTCCCCTTTCCTGGTCAGGTACTGGAAGTCTCCGATTCTGCTGCCCTTGGAAACGCCCTCTCGGGATGCCAGGGTGTCGTCTCCTGTTTGCCTTATAGCATCAACCTCCCGGTGGCCAGGGCAGCCCTGGAGCATGGCGTGCACTACTTCGATCTTACAGAAGACGTGCCCACCACTGCGGCGATCCTGGAAATGGCGTCGGGGTCAAGGAGTGCCCTCGCTCCGCAGTGCGGACTGGCTCCAGGATTCATCGGTATCGTTGGAGCGGATCTGGCATCCAGGTTCGATAGTGTTCGATCGATAGAACTCAAAGTCGGGGCTCTCCCGGAACATCCGAGCGGCCAGCTGGGGTACTCCTTCACCTGGTCAGCCGCGGGAGTGGTCAATGAATATCTCAATGACTGTGAGGTCATCGCTCGGGGTGAAAGGGCGCTGATTCCCGCTCTTGCAGAGATCGAGTCGGTCCGTATCGGCGGGTTGGAACTGGAAGCGTTCACCACCTCAGGAGGTCTGGGAACGATGTGTGACACCTGGGAGGGAAGGGTCGAGACTCTCAACTACAAGACGATGCGCTACCCGGGACATTGCGAGCAGATCCGATTTTTCCTCAATGACCTGGGGATGCACCGGGATCGCGATGAGGCGGCACGAATCCTCACTGAAGCCTGCCCACCGGTCGACGAAGACGTCGTCTATGTTCATGCAGCAGTGGAGGGATTGATTGCTGGAAAACTACGTCGCAAGGAGTTTACGGGTCAGTACCGACCGATTGATATCGACGGCGCCAGGTGGAGAGCCATCAGCTGGACCACTGCGTGTTCAGTGGCAGCAGTAGTGGAGATGGTGAGTCAGGGCCAACTACCCTCGCAGGGATTCATCAAGCAGGAAGAAATTCCACTCGAACCATTCCTCGCGACCACAAACGGAAGTCTCTATCTATCGTCCTGAGGACCATTGGGTCGTGTCATGATGAATAACCAGCCAACTCCAACCAGTATCAATGTGATTATTTTTACGACATCTAGAATCTTGTCACTGAAGAAATAGAACGGTCCTGACATTGCGACAAGAATCAGTGCAGTTGCCAGCACTTTTGCACGGGGCGAAATCGAGCCGTGTTTTTCCCATCTGAGGACCATCGGGCCAAAATATTTGTGATGACAGATCCAGTGGTGGAATCGTGGTGATCCCTTGGAGAAGAAATATGCAGCCAGGATCACGAAAGGCGTTGTTGGGAGTACGGGAAGTGGAATGCCAAGCACGCCAAGGGCCAGAGAGATGAATCCGAGTCCGGTCCAGAGAAAGTTCCGAGCTGATGCTTTGACTATCAAAACGTCTTTGATTTCAACCAACCCAATAGTTCAAGGAATTTTGGCGGTTGACCGGTTCTCAGCACACCGATCCGGAATATCTTTGCCGATGCCAGGAACACAATCACCACCGACACCAGCAGCAGTATCGATGTACCATAAACATCAAAAGCCGGCGGATTCGCAGCCATTCGGTTCATCATGATAAATGGAGTCCATGGTGGAATCCAGGATAAGGTCGTGGCTATGGCGCCGTTCGGATCATTGGGAATGAAAGTCATCGTGCCGAGCGGAACCATCATCACCAACATCAGCGGACTGAGAAAGTTCTGCGCTTCCTTGATGGTGTTACAGATACTACCGATACCTGCGAACAGGAATGCGTAAAAAAAGTATCCAGCAATGAAGTAGAAAATAAATCCGCCCAGAAGTTCAGGAGAGATCACCGCAGCGATCAGATCTGCAATCCAGGTCGCAGATGGCCCCGCCTTGAGTCTCAGAATCCCGATCAGAGATCCGATCCATGCAATTTGCATCGTCACACCAACTGCAGCGACACCGAACACCTTACCCATCAGCAGTTCCGTGGTGGTCACCGAGGAGAGTAATACCTCGATGACACGATTGGATTTTTCCTCGATGGTGTTATTGAGCAGCATCTGGGCAATTGAAAAGATGGCGACCCAGAGCAGGTATACGAAACCGATGGGGGCATACTGGCGGATCTTGTCACGAATGCCGACCTTTTCGTCACCTTCACTCTTGTTGGGATTGAAATTGACGGACCTGACCCTGAGTGAAGCGACTTCGGCTACGACCTCGGACTCGATACCGTGACGGGTGTACTCTCGTTTTCTGGCCTCTTCACTGAGGGATTTGAGGATGGCGTCGATCAGATCCGTGTCTGCCAGATTGGAAGACCAGAAGTGAAGATCTTGATCCGGGTCGAGAGCATTTTCAGGAATGATCACGAGTGCAAATAACTCGACGTCTCCATCGTCACTCGGGTAGTCTCGCTCGGCTCGTAGGTACGGTTTGAGGTGATTCTCGATCTCTTCGTCGTCGTTATCGAGAGAGATCTCGTCGATCAGTGCGACTTCCCTGAAGCGGGGTGCTGGCTCGACGAACTCTGGAGCATCGTCGGGCAACTGAGACCTGACCATGGTATTGAAGAATTTCCATTTATCATCGTCGAGCAGCATTTCTTCCGGTATCAGGTCCGCGACCTTCACCAGCTGGTCTGGACTGAAGATGTTGATCTCGACATCGGAACGAGATAGCTGTTCCAGACCCTTCTCAAGCTGGTCGAGTACATCGACGGCGTCGACCTGTTGCTCATCCATCATCTGATCGCGCAACCCTGCAGTGTGCTTTGCGATGTGGACCTGGAGGTCTCCCAGCGTCTTCTGTCTGTTGAGCAGTTTGATTCGCTCGCGAGCGATCTCGCCCAGACCATCACTGCGGTCGATGATGATCAGATTTCGAGTTGGGATTCCTCGTTCTTCCAGAAACTGCGGGATCTCGATCATCATCCAGATCAACAGTGGGAAGAGCAAGATGCCGATCCAGAACCCCTTGGTCTTGACATTTTCCAGGTACTCCCGGATGGCGATACGGAATATCAACTTCATCGGATGGCCGCCTCGCGTGCTTCTTCGCCAACGAGATGTACGAAGACTTCGTGAAGGTTTGGATCCACTACCTCGAAGACTTCGAGAGCGATTCCGCTATCAAACGCAGCTTTCAACAGCAACTGCGGATCGGCGCCCTCGCGAAGTGTGTGTTCTGTCACGCCTTCTCTGCCGTCGGCGGAGGGTGCTGAGTTGACCACTTCCGCCAATTGGCCAAGAACTTCATCAATATTGCTTCCACGAACGCGCACCCTGCGTGGTAGCAGCGCTCTTGCTTCGTGGACATCTCCATCAAATACGAGGGAACCGGCGGAGATGACGACAATCCTTTCACAGATGCGCTCTGCATGGGACATGACATGGGTGGAAAAGAGCACGGTGCTGCCCTTTGCCCTGAGGTCCCGGATGACTTCCTCCATGACGCCCTGGTTGACAGGGTCGAGGCCGCTGAAGGGCTCGTCGAGGATGACCAGGTCTGGCTCGTGAGCGATGGAAGCGAGCACCTGTACCTTTTGCCCCATCCCCTTTGAGAGAGCTTCACACTTGTGGTCCTGAAACGCACCCAGGCCGTACCTCTCCAGCAATTCTCGAGCAGTTTTCTTGGCGAGTGCGGATGGCATTCCCTTGAGCGTCGCGAAGTAGGCGATGATGGACGCTGCAGTCATCTTCTTGTAGAGACCTTTTTCCTCGGGCAGGTAGCCGATGCGGCCACGTACATCGAGCGCTCGGGGAGCGCCTAGGATGGAGATGGTTCCCGAGGTGGGGCGCAGGATGTCGAGCATCATCCGGATGCATGTAGTCTTACCGGCACCATTAGGACCGAGAAAGCCGCAGACGGTTCCCTCAGGTACGGTGAAGGAAACATCGTTTACAGCATTGAAATCACCGTACGATTTGGTGACATTGATCAGCTCAATAGGCGCAGTCATGACCGACTTTCAGGAGGCGCTGAATATTACTCCACTTCCGTGATAGTGGATATGGAAACTACTCGGTGCCCTCGACTCCCCAACCACCTCCGCCTGGTGTTTCGATTCTGATCGAGTCTCCAGCGGCTACCCGTCCTTGCCACTTACCCGGAAGCACATCGATGGAATGTTGGCTTCGATGCTGATTCAACCCGCACTTGCCGGCCTCGCCCCCGGCAAGTCCGGAAGGCGAGTGAGTACGGCGTTCGGAGAGGATCGACACCTGCATCTCTTCCAGCAACAGGTACTCCCGGATGATGCCTTCTCCTCCGCGGTGAAGTCCGGTTCCTGCAGAACCACTTCGCAGTCCGAGATGGGTCACGAGTACAGGTAGCGACTGTTCAAGCCGTTCGATGGGAGTGTTGAGGGTGTTGGTCATGTGAACATGGCGTCCGCTGGCGCCATGCCGGTCGGGACCTGCGCCACAGCCACCGCCGATCGTCTCGTAGTGAGCACCGTGCTCGTTTCCCATGACAAGGTTGTTCATCGTCCCCTGGGATTGAGCGGGGATCAGATCGGGGAGCGCCGGCGCCAATGCCAGCAGCAGAACATCGACGAGTCGCTGCGAGGTTTCGACATTACCCCCGGCAACGGGGCTTCCGACCGGAGGATCGAGCAGGCTTCCCTCGGGGATCTTGACCCTGATGGATCGAAGAGTGCCCCCGCTGGTAGGGATTTGTTCTCCCGCCAGAGCACGGAGCGTGTACTGGATCGCAGAGAGCACCACGGCCTCATTGCAGTTCAAGGGCCCCGAGCAGGCATCGGCGGTGCCAGAAAAATCGAATGACGCGGTTTCGCCTTCGACACGGATGGCCACTGCAATCGCCAATGAAGAAGTACCAAGGCCATCATCGTCGAGATGATCAGTGGCGGTGTATGTGCCATCCGGAATGGAACTCAAGAGCGCACGAGTGTGTTTATCTGAAGAATCCTGCAATCTGGCAAACCCGATACTGAGCGACTCTACTCCGATCCTGTCGATGACACGGCGCAGCCCTTTTTCCCCCACGGCCAGCGCGGCTCTCTGGGCAAGAAGATCACCGATTCGCTCCTGACGATTGCGCATCCGCTGAAGAAGTGCATCTTCGATCTCGTGATCGACTTCTCCTCCCTTGATCCAGGTCGTTGGAGGGATGACCACACCCTCCTCATCGAGAGATCTTGTGATTCCCATCGAGCCGGGAACAGTGCCCCCGACATCGGCATGGTGTGCGCGTGTTGCCAGGTAGGCGGTCGGTTTTTTGTCACTCTTGTCGAGCCAGAAAGCCTGCACGGAAGTGATGTCTGGCAAGTGTGTTCCCCCGAGGCGGGGATCGTTGAGCAGTACGATGTCCCCATCCGCGAGAGGACAACTCCTGGCCGCCTCCTTGACGGCAAGAGGCATCGCTCCGAGGTGAACCGGAATGTGCGCAGCCTGGGCGACCAGTTGCGCCTCTGCGTCAAAGATGGCGCAGGAATGATCGAGTCGCTCCTTGATATTGGGAGACATCCCGGTGCGCTCGAGGGCAGTTCCCATCTCCTCAGCGACCGATTCGAGTAGATTGCCGATCACGCGCAGGCCTACCGGATCGAGGTCATTCATCTGGTGGTGCCTGTTCAGCTGGTTTTTTTCCGGTCTGTAACTCACTGGTGAAGAACTTCCGGACCTGGATCCATGCTTTTCCCGCAGCCTCGGCAACATAGCGACCACTGGAAGGATTTGCGAAGGCGTGACCCGCTTCGTAGAGCAGGATCTCGTGTTTCACCTTCGCTTCCTTCAGGCCTTTTCTGAAGGCCTCGATCTGTTGTTCTGGAATGCTTGGGTCCGACTTTCCAAATATTGCCAGAACCGATCCTCCGATGGCCGAGAGTTTTTGCGGGTCTGCTGGTGTTTTGCCGTAGTACAGAACACACGCATCGATCCCCGGATGAGCCATGGCAGCATTGAGTGACCATGTTCCACCAAAACACCAACCGATGGTGCCCACACGATCGGCACGGACTCTCTCATCTCGATGAACGAAGCGGATGGCATCGGCGATGGATCTGGAAGCGATGACGTTCTTGACTTCCCTCATCAATGTCATCGCTTCTCTGGAGTTCTTGGCTACCTTGCCGCCGTAGAGATCGACGGCCAGCGCAACATGACCATCAGTTGCAAGACGATCTGCCCAGTGTTTGATGTGCGTGTTCAGTCCCCACCATTCATGAAATACGATGACAGCGCTTCGTATTTCAGTCGTTTTCTCCGGAAGTGATAGATACCCGATTGTGTTGCCAACCTGGACCTCGATACCTCGGGTAGCCGGAGCCTCATCGCCGCGTAACTCGTGGAGTTTTCTGAACGCTTCCTCATCGATGGTTCCGTCCCACTTCTCGTCAGATGCGTTCACGGGGTTCATGACAAGAATGAGGATTGCGATGCTGATCCACCTGGACATTTCACACTCCAATCCCGGTCAGTAGTGAGTTTCATTGACGACCGGCCATCCAGTAGCCATCCTGGAGTTTCGAGTTTGCGAGCGGTCCTGCTCCCTGGGTTATAGAGGCTGGATTGTTCGCTCACGGACGACCGACCCCCTCGGAGGCCTACAGTGTTTTACACCCTCTTCCTGGTTCTCTCGATAGTCTCGCCACCAGAGTCTTCCATCCCGGATGTGCCGAAAACCTGGAGACCCTTCGACCATCCCGCCATCTCGATGAGGGTATTCAGCGCCTATTCTCGACCGAATCGTGTCCTGTCAATCTCGTCCGAGACTCCCCAGAGGGTCACAAGAGTACACTTCGAGGAGGGGGACCTCATCCCGGGATTGCCGGGTTCGATGGTTGTTGCGATCGATCTCGATGCGGCGGTAGAGCAGCAGTTGCTCACCAGCGCAAGGATTGCCATCGAAATATCGAAGAGCGATGAGACGAGATCAGCGTTACAGATTTCGAATGCAGAAACTGCCTCGCGGATTGCCAGCAGAGAACTGGTGAGGGTGAAAGACCTCCATTCGAAGGGTGACGCATCGGATAGTGATCTGGATCGAGTTGTACTGGCTGATGAAGATGCACGTGTTGTGCTGGAAATGGCTCGCCTTGCCAGGATGGATGCCGCTGCTGCGGTGAGGGCAGCCTCTTCAGAGGTCGCAGTGGTCGAGGCTCGTATCGATAAGCTGATCTTGCGTGCACCCTCCGGGTGGCGAGTTGAGCAGCGAATGGTCGAACCCGGTCAGGGAGTGGCGACAGGAAATCCGCTGATGATTTTTGCAGACCTCTCTTCCTTCGAGATCGAGATCCCGATGTCAGAGGAAGAGGTCACGGTGCTGGGGAAGGCACCGCTGAAACTCGAGCGGGTATCGACACGTGATCCCATTGAAGGGGTCGTGGAGTTCGTCGGGGCGATTCCCGACCCCATCACTCGCCGTCGCCGGGTGGTGATACGGATTCCTGCAGAAGAACTGGATCTTGAGCCGCCAGAGACAGGTGGAGGTCTTGAGATTCAGGTCACGCTCGAGGTTCCCGATGATTCCGGAGGCGTGAAGATCCCACATCGCTTTCTGAGTCGCCGACTAGAGCAATGGGTGGTCAAGACCGAAGCTGGCACCATACACGTGGTCACTCCCGTCCGATCCGATGATGTGGGCTGGATAGTACTTCCAGGAAATTTGCCTCCCGCCGCGGTCCTGGTTGAACCCTAGGAGGAGATGAGCGTGCGGAATTTCCTCTCGGCCATCCTTCGCGCGACGATCCCCATCAATGTTGTCTTCTTCGGACTGATCCTGTACGCAGTGCTGGTCGCAATTCCTCAACTTCCAGTCGAGGTCTTTCCCAACAACTCCTTCCGGCAGGCACAGGTGACGCTTCGGTATCCCGGTGCTTCAGCTGAAGAAGTGGAAAGGCTGGTCACCCGACCGCTTGAAGATGCCATCCGAGGTCTCGAGGAAACCGAATATGTTGCCAGTACATCGGTCCCGGGACGAAGTGAGGTCATCGTCAAATTTGACGATGAGGGAGATACAGATGTGGGGTTCGATCAGTTCAGATTTCGAGTTCTCTCGGCACTCAACAGCCTCCCCCAGGTCAACGGCAAGATCCTGCAGCCTATCTTCACGGAACTGGATGTAGATTCCTGGGTGCCGGTGATCCAGGTGATGCTGGTCAATGCGCCGCATGGGAATCTCAACAAGAGGTCTCTCACAATCCTCGCCAAGGATCTTCGAGACCGCTTGGACAGGATTCCAGGCGTCAAGCGAGTCGATTTTGCCGGCGAGGAATTCGATCAATTTCAGGTTTCGCTCGATCCGGAGAAGCTAGATCGACACGCCACGACATTTTCAGATGTATTGAGTGCGCTGTCATCGCATGGCGGTTCGCAGCCAGCTGGCCAGATCGAGACCTCACTCGGCGAGAGGACCATCCGGATCGACACCAGACCGAGGGATCCCTCGGAGATCCTCGATGTGGTGGTTCGTAGAGATGGCCAGGGCTCTTTCATCACGGTCGCCGATCTCGTGGATCCGCAGTCCACAGGCGTCAGGCCGATCCCGGTGACGGTCAGCAACAGCCTGGATGGTAGAGAAGCGATCGGCTGCAGGGTTCTCAAGAATAGCATGGCAAATGCGAGTGATATTCGAGATGCAGTTCATGCTGAGATGGAAGCATTCAAGGAGTCCCACAGGGATGCGCCATTCGAGATGCATGCAATCCTCGATTCGACTCGCAAGATCAATGATTCGATGGACAGCCTGTTCCTGGCGATGGGACTTGTGATCGCCAGTTTGTTCTTCTTCCTGAGCAAGAAAGGCCTCGCATCCTCTGGAGTGGCATTATTGCTGACTGTGGTTTCGACGGTGGTGGTTGCTTCGAGCCAGGATCTGACGCTGGAACTTGTAGCACTTGGAGCGCTCGCACTATTTGTCTTTTTCACTTGCCGTTCTGCAGTACTCACGGTGAGCGGAGTCATGTTCGCCATGCTTGGCACATTGGTGGTGTTCCATATCAATGACCGAAGCATCAATGAAGTGAGCCTGATCGGATTCGTGTTGACGGTGGGAATCATCGTGGACGATGCCATCATCGTGCTGGAAAACATCAGAAGGCAAAGAGAACTTGGAAAAGGACCGCGCGAGGCGATCATCACGGGAACCAGGGAAGTGATCGTTCCGGTGACATCGGCCACGCTGACGACGATGGCCGCATTTCTTCCGATGCTATTGATGACCGGGACCGTCGGAGATTTCTTCTCCATCTTGCCCATCAGCGTCGCCACGGCACTGGCGGTCAGTCTGGTGGAATGCCTCATCATCCTTCCCGTGCATGTCAACGATCTGGATCGATTGCTTGGACCAGAGGAAGTGGACGTCGCTGAAGAAGGCCATAACATCGAGAGCTATCTGGCACGGCCAGGGTTTTCAGGGGTGTTGTCGAGGTTCTACGACAGGATATTTCTCTGGAACCAGAAACATGGCCTCGGTGTGATCATCATCGCGGGCCTGCTTTTCTTCGGGGCGGTGGGGATCGTCACACAGAGCCTGGTGGGCCCGAAATTCGGAATGCGACCGATGCTCAAGCTGGTGTTCTTTCCCGAGGACACATCGATTCTCAATATCACCGTCAATGCGAAACCTGGAACAGGGCTGGCAGAAACCGACAGAATCGTTAGAGCGGTCTGTCGTGATTTACGAGATACCGGATATGTCGAGGCTGCTGTTGGACTCTCCGGCATGAAACTGGATACAACCTATCGACCACAGTTCAGCCACCAGGTCGGTTTGATCCTGGCTGAGTTTCCGGTACGTGCTGAACGGGCATTTGAAGATCCAAACGATGCGATCGATGCGTTGAGAGAAATATTGGAACAGAAGTGGCTCGACCGTGGTGTGAAACTGGAAATCACGGGACAGAAGGATGGGCCTCCACTGGGTGCTCCTGTTTCGGTACGGATTCAGGGTAGCAATCTCGATGCAGTGGATGAGATTTCACGCCGGACATACAGATTGCTTGTCGAGGAATCACGTCCAGGGGGCCGACTCGAAGGAGTAATTGACCTGACCAGTGATCTTGATCAGGAAACGATGTCCATCAATTTCAAGCTAGATGAAAGAGCGATGGCAATTCATGGTATCGATGCGAAGCAGGCCCGGCTCTTTGTTGCCGGTGTTTTTGATGGAATCTATACCGGAGATTACCTCCGATCCGATGATGAAATTCCAATCAGGGTTCGGATCTTCAAATGCCCGTTCTGCACGTACCGGAAACTCAGCCAGGATCAAACCAACCTGGTGGCTGAACTGTGGTCGATAGGTTGTATCCAGTTTCATGCCGGAGAGTCCAACAGCAGCCTCGACATATCCGGTGTCTCGTAAATCACGAGAGACCGCTCTAACAATTCT
>JYMV01032079.1_pt1 | contig 12859 bp, 17 predicted proteins | sample 338911 | NCBI WGS metagenome assembly JYMV01 (sample SAMN03354496, study PRJNA234377) | hydrothermal vent metagenome | biome: Deep sea; feature: Hydrothermal plumes at the Eastern Lau Spreading Center, Western Pacific Ocean; material: Seawater | place: Tonga | collected 2009 | depth 2000 m m | reverse complement strand
ATACTATATGAAGAGTGATAGTTTTGTTTTTGATTACTGTATTGAAAATCATGTGCATCCAAGTTTTGCCTATGTTTTCTATGCCTTTGATAATTCTAAAAATAATTATGCTTGGAGTAATGCTAACAAGAAAAACCCTACCGAAGGGCTTAATAAACTAAAATTGAAACTTGAAAACCCCCATAAAAATCCATTACCATTTGAAGAACACATTAAAAAATTAAGAAGTAATATTTACCACTAATACCATTATTTATGAAAACTAAAAAATATTCCGAAAAACAACTTGAGCAATTAAAAAGAATTCAAGATGACAAGAACAAAGATATCATTGAGAAATTTATTATTGATCAAGCTGATTCTAAGTTAAAAAATAAGTTTTCAGATAAGGAAATTGACTTTGAGCACGAAAAAAGAAAGTTATTTAAGTCAGTAGAGTTATGGGAGCTAAATAATTTGTCATCTAAGGTTCTAAAGGAACCTGCCGAACATGAAAAAATCTTCCCTCAAGAATTCTATCAACAAATTTTTCGTTTGAACAATTGGAACTATGAGGGAACAATTTCAGTTAAACCTTGGATTACTGGTAAATTTACTAACGAAATAATATATTTCAGGTTTTCAAATGAAGTATTACCCTTTTTAAGAATTATTAATCCCTATGTAATTCCAGGTGTTAGAAAGTTTAAACACCACCAATATTTAACTAAAGGGTCAAGATTAAAATTAGTTCAATTTATTAATCAAGCAATTGAATTGATGAAGCAAAGTTCTGATTGGTATGATTTCAGACAAAAATATTATGATAGGTATAACGTACCTTACCAAGTAAAAATGATAATCCCTAAAGCATAAGTATAATTAAAACTTATGATCCATATACCAATATTTAACAAAGGCGTTGAGAATGCATTAAGGAATTCATCGTGGCCAGGTGATAAAGTTATAGCCGATTATGTTCAGCTCAAAGGGTTAACTCACGGCGATTACTATAATATATTTGATTTATTATTTTTTGAATTAAATTGTAATTTTGGAATCGATGATAACTTAAACAATTCAGTTGGAAGTTATTATGCCTATATTTTCAAAGATAGTGAATTGTCTAAAAACCTATATTTTAGCAATATAGATAATGCTTCTAGGTGGCTAGGTGAACATTGTCTACAGTTTTTAAGAGAAAATTCAAGGGAAATAAAAGAAATACTAAAATAAAAGTATGAAAAAACTACTACTTATATCTTCCATAGCTCTAACGTCACTTTCATTTACTTCTAGTACATATTACGATGTTTATATTTGCGATAGTACAACCGCTAAAAAGTATCATTTAAAAAAAGATTGTAGAGGGCTTAGCAATTGTAAAGCTGAAGTAAAGAAAATTACACTTACTAAAGCAAAAGAACTAAAAAGAACCCTTTGCGGTTGGGAAGACTAAATAATATACAATGAAAAGAATTCTACTTATAAGTGCCTTAGTGGCTTTTACATTTAGCTTAAATGCTCAATCAACTGCAAAGCTAGTTGAGGCGGAACAGCGGATGCAAAAATACTCAGATGATGATATTTTAGCCGTTAAAAATATTGATGAAGTATTAAACGAAGATCCCACTAATGAAAAAGCTAATTATTTACGCGCATTAGCTCATTTAGAAGGTGGCGGCTACCGTTATGCTACAAAAAGAATCACAAAGGCTATTGAACAAAACCCAACAAATATTGAATATAGATGGATTAGGATTAAATCGCTTATGAATAGTCATTCAGAGATAGAGCAATGGCAAATGGCGGTAAATGATCTAAATTTTTTACTAAATAAAGAAGATAGAAAAGCAAAAGTTTTAGCTAATCTAAGCTTTGCAGAAATGCAACTTGCAGATAGTTGGATGAATAGTTTATTAGAGGATAAAGAAATTAATGCTCTTAAACATTATAAGCTAGCTTTAGAAGCCGGAGATAAAGCTGTAAATCTGGATGATAATTACTCCGGACGTTTGAAATTATTAGATATTAAAAAATCAATAGCTGAGCTTCAGAAAGCTTAGGATAATAAATTATTTACTCTATAAGCCACCAATTCGGTGGCTTTTTTAATGCTCAAAAATATTTATATTTGCTGTATGCCAAGAAACGAAGAGCTTCAGCAGGAAAAGCGCCAGTCCATTTTAAATTTCTTCCGGGAGTTAGATGCCGCGGAAGAGTTTGGTGTTAAAAAATACACGACTTCTTACTGTATGGCAAAAACCGCCCGACGTTTCTTTTTATCTTCTCGAAGTATAGAGCGCTATATCTATGGCTAATTAATTTTATCGTACAAGCAGCTTCCTTCTTCAGTATTCGGCGGCATCGCATTGCCTACTTCAACCTCCATTTCTTCAAATTTAGTGGGTATGGTTAAGATGGTTGCAGAATCATCATTTACAGTACATTCATAACGTTGTACATAGAGAAGGTTAGCGGTTCCCGTTTCTACCGGGTTAAATCCCGTTCGTTTCATATTGTAAAAGGTTTGCCCCCCGGTAGCGTGAAAACAAGCATTTATTTTGGTGAGTAAATCTAAAAAGGCCAACGCAGTACTTTGCTTTTTACTACCTCTAGAGCTATCTGCAAAAGTTTCATAATACAAGTAAACCTCAACCTGCATTCTTAATTGTTGGATCCGGTCGCCCTGGTCTTCGGTATTTAAAATTCGGTAAGCAAAAAACGTTGCCGGAGCCTTAAAAAAATGCTCTTCAGCAAGAAAACCAATTTGCTCACTCCAAAGGTCAACGTGTTTAATTTCGGGAATATAATCGGTAATTCTTTGCTCGTGTTCGAGGTATAAATCTTTTAAATGTTTCATCTTAAATAGTGTTTAAATGCTGTTTAAATCGCTGTGTTATGGTTTTAAAGAATAAATCTTCAATATGCGCATTGAAGGTTTCGGAATGCCCCATAAATTGACGTTTAGGGATTTTAATTTTAAAAGCCTGTTTTTTAGTTAAAGCCATTGCCTTGTACTTTTCATCTTCTGTTTTGTAATATATCAACCAAAAGTATTTACGCATTCTAGGCGTCACTCTTACGTTAATGATGCCACCTTCATTATGTATTTGTGCATATTTTGCACTAGCTGAAACCACCACACGATCAGGGTTACTTTCGGTCACCTTAACCGAATCGCGTAACATACCCGATTTAACCAAAACCGCCCGACCGGGATCCGCATTATCTTTTCGCTTTTCCCAAGGGCTTAAGCTTTTATCGGTAAAGCCTTGCTTTTCAAAATTGCCCATTACAAAGTTGATCATTTCGACCTCGGCAATGGTTTGGGCATCTTTAATCAATTGCTCACCTATTTTCTGAAAATCAGGTATTTTATTAGGCATAGTTTATTTTTTGTATATTTGTGATCTGGAGCGGAGTAATTCCAATCCCGACCCAAGAAAGGAGGCTTTTAGTCTCCTTTTCTTATTTTAAATATTTCGGATACGTAATTTTCATACCCTTTTTTAAGAACTTTTCGTTCTATTTTAATGCTGTTTTTCTTTGAATTGATAATAATAAAATCAAGGTTTTTATACTTGTTGAATTTCGACCAGGACTGTTGAGCTAATGCTCCTAAATTGCCGTTTGTTAATTCATAAGTAAAGCCAATAACAACAAAGCTCTTTTTCTCCTCTCGTAATTGTCCTTTCTTACCTAATTTATCATCAAAGGCATTTGAAATACCACGTTTGAGATTTTTGCTTCTTGGCCTTACGTGATCGCCTTTAATACCTTTTATTTCTAGCTCCGGATTTTTTTTGCCGGTTATATTTTGGTGTGGTCTTAGTTTAACGTTAAGTTGAAGTTGATCAACTATAATTTTACTGGCATCAAAGTTTTCTTTAAAGTCCGAGGGATCTGTCCAAATAGAACTCTCTAACTTAGCTTTCCCTTTTTTATAGATTTGCTCATACATCGGTTCCTTAAGCTTTAGCTCTTCAAACCCGGTTCTAATTTTAGAAACTTCTGCCTTCGGAAAAAGAAAATAAGGATGATCTTCATTGAAGGTACGGCTGTCTTTTCCTACATTGTTTTCAAAACCCGGTGTGGGTTCTGCTTTTGGAGTTCCTTTAGTAGCAGGTTTGGAAGTTTGAACCACGTAACATCTACAATTAAACCCATTAGGTGGGTACCATTTATCCCAAAACATATCATCAACCGGCTTGATCACATCATCAATATTGGCGTGATCTTCTCTTACTCGGTTATCTTTGGCGGTTTTATATTGTAAGTTAGGATAAACGCCTTTTTGGTCTTCATATTTAGCCCATTTCTCGGCCATAGCCCCGGCACGTTGTGCGCTGTTGTATTCTGCCTGTAAATAGTGCTGGTTATACTGATCGTTAATTTTTAGAGCTTCTTTTTGAAATTCTGAAAATGGTCGTGGTTCTCCGTCATCACCTTGCAATAAAAAGTTAAGTTTAGCTAGTTCTTGGTAAGTTTTTGCCCCGGAAAAACGGAAAAGGTTTTGACGAAGCTCCAGTTTTCTTTTAGCATTGCTATTATAATTATAAAAGCTTCTGCCGTAACCTTTCCCAGTGGCTTCTTTCAAGTCTTCAAAAATTTGTTTTACCAAATCGGCATCAAGATCTTCGGGTTTCATTTTACCCTTGTGCAGATCTTTCGCTATTTTTTTGATCAGTTTGGTGTAGCTGCTTAGATCTAAAGCTTCAAAGCTTAGCCCTTTTTTAATTTTTTTAGCGTAAAAAGCTTGTATCTCTTTAGAGATATGAGCGTCGAAACTGGCTATTGATTGGGCTTTTTTTTTTCGTCCTTTGTGGACGTTGGAATGGTGGTAGCCTGTTTAAATTCTGAAATTGGGATCCCGGTTTGCTCGGTCAAATATTTAATATCTACTTGATACCCGGCATTGGAAAGTTTAACCACAGTTTCAATAAGTTCTTCAGGTGTGAGTTCCTTGCTTTCATCCCAATTAAACTTATAATTTGAAATGCCCTTATAAGCAGGGCTTATTTCTTCTAAACGCCACAGTAGTTCGTCATTGATGATGTAGGAAATATCGGTTTTATCGGCCGCATGTCGATCGTCGGCCACGTCTTGCATTACCTGCAAGCTTCCATAAGTACCTGATTTATCATTAGAGTTTGTGGTTCCGTCTTGACCTAAAATTCCTTTACTCATTTCCGAGTTCATACGTATAATAAGCTCGTCAAATATAGCCTTTGCATTACCGCCTTGAACGTTCATTGTCTCGATCTTTTCATTGCCCTGTAAAACCGCCCAATGGTTATTGATCATGGAGGCCATCATATCGGCAAGCTCTTTATGCCGATCGGTATTATAACTATCAGTAGTTACCCAACGTGGCGAAATACCGTACTTTTCAGAAAATTCAACCCAAGCAGCTTTGGCAAACTTCTTAGCCAATGCGTCCGGAGCAACATCTTCTAGGATACCCAAATCGTTATTGGTACCAATTTGAATATAATAAGGTTCATAGCTACCTTCTTTGTATGGATAACCTTTTTCATCGCCAACCTCTTTGGTAATAATTCCTTCGGTAAAAAGTATATTTTCTGAAGGGATATAATTTGCCGCCTTAAGTTCAAGCGTGTCCGGATCTAAATCCCAAAGTTCAATAACAGAAGATCCCCAAAACTTAGCCTTCATAGAATGATAAAGAAAACGGTTAAACCATTGCGCCGTAAATAGGTCGTGCATACTGGTATTTTCGTTTCCATTTTTATCGGTGATCTTAAACTTGGATCCCATAATTTTTAAGACCCTTGTTTGTATATCAGACTTAAGGTGTAAATCTCTAGTAATGGAACGGTAAACCTCCATCAATGGCGCACGATTAGGATTTTCAGCCAATGAAGCTAATTGAACCGCATCACGCCAAGTTTTGATACTTTGTACGCTTAGCGATTGACTTTTTGGAAGTATAATGTTAGAAGGCCTGTTTTGCCTTGTGTGGTTATATTGCTTGCCTATACGGCTATTTTGTCCTGCCATAGCTTAATAATTGTATAAATCTTGATTGGTTGAGTTTCCCCAGTTCACGAGTTTTTGCTCTACTTCTTCAGGTAGTGGTAGTTCGGGATTTTCTTTACCGTCTCTAACGGCGTTTAGCCATTCTTTAACCTCGTCATATTCTTTAACAAAATCGCTTGGCACTTTACGAGCCGCATTTCTTCTTACTAATCTATAAGTAACGATTCCTGTTATCGCCCAAATAATAAGATCACGTCCCTCATAGGGAGCATCTGAAAATATAATACCTACATCAAAGCGTTTACGCAGCTTGCTTTTTACCAAGGCAATCGCCTGTTTTTCGATAGCTTCGGTAGCTTCAATATCTTCTTGTTCGCTTTCATCAATAAATTGCTCAAAAACCCTAGTTTCGAGGTCATCTTTAGTTATAAATTGAAAGTTAATTGCCATTAGTATAAATGTTTTCGTTCTACACGACCGGTAGATATTGTTCCCGGTCGTCTGCTATAAATATGTTTGCTTAAAAAGCCGATGGCACATTCATCGGCATCGGGTGCATCATCGTGGCCTTTATAATTGGGTTCAATACCTAAAAGTTGAGCTTTGGCAATTTGGGTATCTCGATGTGCCTTTTTCTTTTCATTCCAATAAACCCGACCATTTTGATAATAAGGGTGGATAGAGAGAATACGATCGTATTTTTTTGTTCGTGGATTTTGAACTTTGGTTAGCCGTAATTCTATTTGATAAGTATCTTCAATTTCGCGAATGGTGCGCTCAACTTCGTCATTCCAGAATTGAGCTTCAAATTGCCAATGCACATAAACGGAATTGGGTAAACTCATTTGAAACTGGCACATCCATTCTAAGGCGGCTCTCATTTTACTTTTACGTACAAAGCTGTCGATGTAGTAAAATTGCTTTTCCTTAAGTCCCCAAACTCTTACTGCGTTATAATCTGCAGTAGCAGTTCCGGCATAGGCAATATCCCAATGGCCTACAATAATTTCAAAATGATCAATACGCGGAAGTTTTGCCCACTGAATATGTTCTTCTTTAAAAATTTTCCCTTCTACGTGAGGCTCTTGGTTATATTCAGCTTGAGCAGCTAAAACTCCGATTTCCTCCTCAACGACTTTAAAATAATGATCACTATATTTTTCGGGCCAACTTGGTTTATAGGTAACCGGATCATAAGCTTTAATATGATGCACAAACCATTCGGGATGACGCTCTTGTAATTTCTTTTGAATCATTACCGGTGCAAAAGCATTATTCGCTTGTACAAACCTTCTGGTTTCGCCATCCATTGTTGGTAGGAGGTGTTTTTCTACCCATTCTACAACCTCATCTTGTCGGCGTTCGTTCTTAACACTCTGAGCAGTTTCGCAATCATCCATCACGATGTAATTAGGACGTAAGTTTTTAACACGTAAACCACGGCAACTTTGCCCCATACCAATAGCTTGACCGATAAAACCGTTAGAGGTCATATAAAAGCCGTCTTCCCAACTACCGAGGTTTTTTTGTTCCCCGTGGTCACCAATAATTTGAGCGTTATTTTCCCATTCAAGACGTAAATCTTCTAAAAGCTGCTTAGCTTTATCGTAAGAATTACCTACGATAACCATATACACTTTTTCGCCCTTAAGCCATAGCCAAAAAGGAATAAGAATATCACAGAGTACAGATTTTGCCAAACCGCGACCCCATTCGGCAAAGGCTTTTGCCGTTAAGTTTTTGGAAAGATATTTAGCAAGTTCAATATGAAACCTTGCTGAGGGGCTATCTGCATAATGAGGAAAGTAACGTTGTACGCATTTGGCAAAATCCTTTTTACATAGTTCAATAGCAGCTTTGCGCTCTTCCTTAGTCTCATTAGGATTAATGTGACCCGAAGAACGTATTAACTTGATTTTTTCAAGTATGCGCTTTTGTGCTATTTTGTCTTGCTGCTTCACTTAGTACGGAAATACTTTTCTAATTTCTTTTCTTCTAAAACTTTTTGACTTGTAATTCGCTTTTTAGCTTCTGTGGTTATTACGCGGTTCTCAGCAGTATGGTTAATTTCGTTAGTGTTGAAATTGTAGAATATTCCGGTAATAACTTTTACTCTCCATTTACCACGCTCAAGTCTTTTTTCTTGAACAATCTGCCCAATTTCATAACCGCAACCTTTTTTTAATAAGTATGCGCCAATTTGCAATTGCCATTGGTTCTTTTTGGCACGGTTCCACAAAAGATTTAAAATGAGTTTAAACATAATTTTATCGGTATTTAAGTGCTATTGAATTAATATGCTCTTCAAAAAAGTCTAAGACACTTTCCTGCATTTTGCCCGGAAGCTTTTCGAGCATAGCACCCATAATTTGTTCGGTAACGTTGATGTAAACATTGTAAGGAATGCGATGCTCCTTCTCGAAGTTGTCTTTTGTTTTGTTCAGCTTGGCGATCGCATCGATAATGCCCACTTTTTCTTTAGCGCGATCCTTTTTGGCTTCCCTAATTTCTTTATCGGTCAAACCGCTATAATCGTCATCTTCCGTTTCGATCTTAATGGCTCTTTCGGCATAAATATTAATAAGCTCATTAATATTTTCAATGCCCGATTGCAGGTTGGCCATTTTAGCGTTACGGCGTTCTTTCCACCCATATTCATCAACCCAACGACCGACCGTCTTTTCGGTTACTCCAACCATTTTAGCCGTTTCTTTTGCTGTCTTCTTTTGATTGATGTAAAGGCTTTCGGCAAGCCTTCTTTCTTTGTCTTTTGCCATTTCAATACAATGATTACAGGCACAAAGTTGAGATAACAAAGGCGTTAAAGTGGTTTTCAATTTCCAAAGTGCGTGTCTGTATTCCGCAAAGTGCGGACTGTATACACGCACTTTGGAAAAGCAATTTCTTATCCGATGTGTTTTGGGCAAAATTTGTCAACCAATTGCAGTAACAAACGCAGACGATTTTGAACAACGAACATTTAAATCAATTAGTAATCACGGCGATTTCCGCTCAGGATATAGAAATCTTAGCCGAGCAGTTTCCGCTTCAAATTACCGCTGAAGAGAAAAATGATAAAGCAGTAATTCGTATAAGTGGGGCAATACACCAGTGGCAAAATTCTGCTAATTGGTTTCGTCAACAAATTGCGACTTTTAACGAGCGTGGAATAACAGAGGGAGAACTTCATATTAGTACACCGGGAGGTGATGTATTTCAAGCGGCCGAGATTCATAATGAAATTAAAGCGTTTGCGGGTAACATCACCGGCTACGGAGGTGTTATTGTTGCAAGTGCGGGTACTTATCTAAGATTAGCTTGTGAGAATTTTTACCTCGTTGCTAATGGAAAGTGGATGTATCACAAACCATCGGGCGGTATAAGAGGGAATGAAGACGCTTGGGAAAGTGGCTTGAAACTTCTTAAAAATATTACTTCAGATTACCGTAAGGGCTATGCAGATCTTACCGGGCTTCAAGAAGACGAAATTGAAAAGCGTTGGGCCAAAGGTGATGTGTGGCTTACTGCAGAAGAGGCAAAAAAAGAAGGTTGGATTACTGGAATATCTGCATTTAAGGCAAAAATTACCGAGAAAGAAACCGCAATGTTTACGGCTTGCGGAATGCCGGATCCTCCTAAACCTACCAAGAGAAAACCAAAATTTAATATCAAAACAGAAATGGATTTAAAAGCGACCGCCCTAAGATTGGGCTTAGATGAGAATGCCACAGAGGCGGAAGTTAACGCTGAAATGGCCAAGTTAAGAGCTAAGGCTGGCAGAGTTGATCAGTTAGAATTAGAGGCTACTCAAAAAGCCGAAAACGATCGTAAACAAAAGATAGCCGATATAAAGGCTCAGGCCATTAAGGACAAGAAAATGACTGCAAAAACAGCAGATTCGATGGACAAATGGGCAGAAACTGATTTTGAAGGGTGGAAAGCACACGTTGAAAGCTTACCGACTCTTCAAAAGTTATCGGAAACAGTAACAGGTAAAGCCGCTAAAGGTGGAGCTATAGCCTTGAAAGATAAAAAGTACGAGGATATGACCGATACTGAGCGTGAGGTTTTGGCAGATGAAGATCCAGAACTTTTTGAAGCGAAATACACCACTTATCTAGAAAATTAGAGAACAAAGTATAAAAATTAAAATCAAGCTGCTGTGCTTAGCAGCTTGATTTTTCAAACCAAAAAGCAATTAATATAAATAAGATGAAAAGATTTTTAAAAGTAGTAATGGCCTTAGGCCTTATTTTGGTAGCCTTTCAAACAGGCATTGCCAAAGAAAACAGCGAAGTAACTGTGGCGGCAGTAGCCGTAACTAACGGCGATTTATTAAATACGTTAAACGAAAAGTTTATCATTAAGAAATTCCGTCACGTTGGTACTTGGTTACAGGAAATTCAATCTAAAGATAAATGGGTTAGCAATGATACGATTAGGATCCCAAAGCGAAAAGGGGATAACGCTCCGGCGGTATTAATTAATAATAATGTTTACCCAATAGCATCCAGTAATCGAGAGGATGAGACCGTAGTAGTTTCATTGAATAAATATGATACTGAAAACCGTGAGGTTACTGATGACGAATTATACGCCGTAGCTTATGACAAGGAGGGCGATGTAAATTTAGAACTTAAAGAGGAACTAGAGGAACAAACGGTAAACCACGCATTACATTCAATTTCTCCTTATGAAAATACTTCTGATACTCCAGTTTTGGAAACTACCGGAGAAGATGACGGAACAGGCCGTAAGAGAATGACGAAGAAAGATATTATTACTTATAAGGGTAAACTTGATAAACTAAAAGTACCTAAGAAAGGTAGAATATTAGTACTAAATTCTGTTCACGCTAATGATCTGTTAATTGAGGATAGCGTATTTGAAAAAGGTTATCATAACAGGACTGATGGAGCTATATCTACAAATTATTACAGCTTTAAAGTTTATGAAGAAGAAGGCTACACGCCAACTTATGATTCAGTAACAAAACAGAAACTTGCTTTTGGCTCTGCTGAAGCCGGCTTAAATTCCTCAATCGTATTTCATAAAAAATCAACTGCTAAAGCAAAAGGAACGGTTAAGCGTTATTATTCAGATGCTAAAACCAATCCTAAATACAGAAAATCGGAAGTAGGTTATAGACTTTGGTTTGGATGTTTTGCTATTCAAGACCAAGGGCAGGGAGCAATCATCGACGGCGCGGCAGTGTAATTAATTTGAATTTAACCAAGGCGGGCTAACCTAACGCAGGAAGCCCGCTCCCTTAAGGGGGAAAATAAATATGTTATGGAACTAACTAAAAATTTTGATACACACGAATTTGAAAGTAAGGACGGTTTATCTACACCTAAAAACCTTATGCCTAATATTCAGGAATTGGCGGATAATTTACAAGTGTTGAGGGATTATTTTGGATTACCTATAAGTATTAATAGCGGCTATAGAAGCCCTAGCCATAACAGAAGTATTGGAGGGGTTAAAAATAGTCAACATGTACAGGGTAAAGCGGCCGATATTACAGTCTCGGGAAAATCTCCAAAAGAAGTCCACCAAGCTATTGAACGCTTAATTGCTGAGGGCAAAATGAAGCAAGGCGGATTAGGGCTTTATTCAACTTTTGTTCATTATGATATAAGAGGAACTAAAGCTCGTTGGAACGGATGAAAAAGCTTTTCTACATAACTCTATTGTTTCTGATTTTAAGTATTTGTATCAGCTGCGGATCTAAAAAAAAAGTAACCGATACGACCACCGTTAAAGATTCGATAAGCACAGTAACTAAAATAGTGCCTCGTGATACACTTATTAATCTTCCCGGCGATTCGCTAAATGTAAAAATACCTTTCTATAAGTTAACGGAAAAGCCAACACTTTTCAGTTCAGAAAAAGGAAACATACAAGGAAGCGTTAGCCGTACTGGGGACACCTTAATTATAGATTGTTTTACCGATGAACTCCAATTGCAATTGGAAATCTTAGATAAAATAATAGAAAGCAATAGAACCCTTAGCACTACAACAAATACTACAGAGGTAATACCGGAAAAATATGTGCCATGGTGGATCAAGGCCTTGGCATTTGTTGGCGGTTTGGTAGTGATATACATTTTAGGCCTTTTGGGAGGCAAATTCATAAAACCATTTTAAATATGAAAACATTATCTAAAGCGGAACTAAAGGCCAAAGCCGCTAAAATCTTTGGCGAGAATACAGGATCAGTAATCTATGCGGTATCTGACGGCCAAATGTTTTTTAATAAAAACCGTGCGGAACTTCACGCAAATAGCAGTAAGGAAAAGCTTGCCATTTATGATTTTGCAAGGCAAGACGTAGAAGAAAGTAAATCTACAACTAAAGAGGATGATGGATATTCAGTAGACGAGCTTAAAGAATTAGTTGCTCAAACTTTAGACTTTGCCCAGTTGGACAAATTGTTAGAGGATGAAAAAGCGGGTAAAAACCGTAAGACCGCAATAGCTGCTATTGAAGGAAGAATCAAAGAGCTTAAAGAAGCCGAAGACCAAGATAAAACCGATAAATAATGAGTTTTGAAGGTGTAATATTCAATAAAGGCCAGTACGGCCTTAACCGTCAAAACGCGAGTACAGATGGCGTGATGGCCTTAGTGGTTTTTTCCCCGGAAGCGGAAAACGAAAACTTTAATAAAGTTCTTGAAACCATTCAAGCCATAGACTTAAACGGTGCGGGTTTTGATGAAAGTTACGATGCGAACAATAACATTCTTTTACGTCATCACGTAGAAGAGTTTTACAGGCTGGCACCGTTAGGAACTTTAAAGCTTATTGTAACCGATAAGGCAACTGCAGCTGCATTTTTTGCAAGTGATGAAGCTAAGGCAATTTTTAGAACGC
>JYMV01019722.1_pt1 | contig 12859 bp, 1 predicted proteins | sample 338911 | NCBI WGS metagenome assembly JYMV01 (sample SAMN03354496, study PRJNA234377) | hydrothermal vent metagenome | biome: Deep sea; feature: Hydrothermal plumes at the Eastern Lau Spreading Center, Western Pacific Ocean; material: Seawater | place: Tonga | collected 2009 | depth 2000 m m | reverse complement strand
AAACTGAAAATATTACCGAAGAAACTGCAATTATTACCGAAGAAACTGCGAAGATTGCCTATGGAAAGATAATTGCCGTATCATTGTCCGTGATGATGATATTAATTGGATTTTACAGTTATTTTTCTTACGTCCCCAGAGGTTCAGGTGATGATTTACCCACTTTAGGTGAATGGGATGTCTATTACGTTGATAGTGATTCAGACCTACCTGAATGTGGGACTGAAACACTAGGAAGACTCTACTATGTCGTGTCTGATGCAACATTTAGAGCGTGTACTGATACAGGATGGATTACAGTAGATTTGACAGGACCGATGGGCCCGGCCGGCGCAGATGGTGCAGTTGGCGCTGATGGTGTCAATGGTACTGATGGTGCGGATGGCGCTGATGGCACTGATGGCATAGACGGAATCAATGGCACCAACGGAACAGATGGTGCTGATGGCGCAGATGGTCTGGACGGCAAAAATGGCAAAAATGGCACAAATGGCACAAACGGTACGGATGGTGCTGATGGTCTGGACGGTATCAATGGCACAAATGGAACGGATGGTGGAGATGGCATCAATGGCACAAATGGAACGGATGGTGGGGATGGCATCGACGGGCTTCAGACCCTCGTATCCACATCCATCGTCTTACCAGAAACTAATCTTATCAAGAGCGGTAACCCTCATTTCATGACTGCTGTAGGCAGTACACTCTACTTCGCTCCTTGCGAACTGTGGAAGTTCGACACAAATGCACCGGTATCATCTATTAATCCTAAGATGATTAAGGATATCGCCGCATCAGGATGCAGTTATCCTAAAGAAATGACTGCTGTCGGCAACATGCTTTACTTTAGTGCGGATGACGGCTCCAACGGGAGAGAACTGTGGAAGAGTAATGGGGCCAGCACTGGCACCGTGATGGTCAAGGATATCTACGGAGGCCCCGATGATAGTGAGCCACAAGAGATGCTTGCGGTCGGTAACACCCTATACTTCCAGGCGGAGGACTTCAACTATGGCGAGGAACTGTGGAAGAGCGACGGGACAGCCAACGGCACTGTGATGGTCAAGAACATCTACTCAGCATGGTCACCTTCGAATCCGCGTTCGCTTACTGCAATCGGCAGCACAGTTTACTTCATTGCTGATTCTAACAGTTTCTCCACTGGAGCGGAATTGTGGAAGAGCGACGGGACAACCAACGGCACTGTGATGGTCAAGGATATCTCCTCAGGCACCAATAACAGTCAACAAGGTCCCCTGACAGTTGTCGGCAACACGCTCTACTTCCAAGCGAATGACAGCATCAACGGAATCGAACTCTGGAAGAGTAATGGGACTGCCAACGGCACTTTGATGGTCAAGGACATCGGTTCAGGTTCATTCAGCGGTTCACCGAGAGGTCTGACAGCGGTCAGCAATCTTCTCTTCTTCTCTGCGAATGACGGCACCAACGGAGAGGAGTTGTGGAAGAGCGATGGAACAGCCAACGGCACTTTGATGGTCAAGAACATCAACACAGGATCCCCATCAGATAGCAGTTACCCACATGACCTGACAGCGGTTGGAAACACACTCTACTTCGCAGCGGAAGATGTCGTGAATGGTGATGAGTTGTGGAAGAGCGATGGAACAGCCAACGGCACTGTGATGGTCAAGAACATCAATACAGTTTGGGATGACAGTTATCCATATTACCTGACGGCAGCCGGTAACACGCTCTACTTCGCGGCGGATGACGATGTCAACGGAGTCAGACTATGGAAGAGCGATGGTACAGACAACGGTACGGTGATAGTCAACATCCCAGGGGTCGACATCAACAGTGGAGACGTTGATCCGTCGGAACTTACAGTGGTCGGCAACACGCTCTTCTTTTCATGGGGAGGGGTATGGTCCACCTCTGAATCCGCATGCCCCATCGGCGGTGGGATATTGATTGACTACGGCATCGACGATGACGGAGACGGTATTCTAGCCACGAGCGAGATTGATGACCATGAAACAGTCTGCAATGGTGCTGACGGAGTCAACGGCAATGATGGTACTGGTGGTACTGACGGTGCTGATGGCCTAGACGGAATCAATGGAACGAACGGAACGAACGGAACGGATGGCGCTGACGGTGCTGATGGCCTAGACGGAATCAATGGAACGAACGGAACGGATGGCGCCGATGGCGCCGATGGCGCTGATGGTATTGGAATCAATGGAACCAATGGAACTGATGGCTCTGATGGAAACGATGGACATGAAGCTCTGGCGGCGACCAGTTCAGAACCATCTGGCTCTAATTGCGCAGATGGAGGGATAAAGATAGAGGTCGGCCTTGACGACAATGATAACGGGATTCTCGATTCAACCGAAGTCGATTACACCCAATATGTCTGCGACGGTGCAGATGGAAGTGCCTCAGCCAGCACCATGCTGACAAGTATCTCTACCCCGACTCTGAATGCATGCGATGCCGGCGGACGAATAATGAAGCAGGGACTGGATAATGGTGATGGGGGTGGAACCGCACAGAACGGAATCCTAGAAACGGGTGAGGTGGATTATACCACCACCTTCTGTAGCAATTATATGCTGTTGGGGACGGATATCAGTTCAGGCTCTCTTAGCAGTAATCCCATATACCTGACTGCGGTCGGCGACACTCTCTACTTCCAAGCGAATGACGGCACCAACGGTGCCGAGTTGTGGAAAAGCGACGGAACAAAAACTGGAACTGTCATGGTCAAGGATATCCGTTCAGGCTCAAGTTACAGTTCTCCCACAGACCTAACTGCGGTCGACAACACGCTCTACTTCCAAGCGGATGACGGAACCAACGGGAAGGAACTTTGGAAAAGTGACGGGACCAGCACAGGCACGGTGATGGTCAAGGATATCCATTCCTCATCTGACAGTACTCCTCAAGAACTTGTTGCTGTCGGCAACACGCTCTACTTCTCAGCTGATGACGGCACCAATGGGAGAGAACTATGGAAGAGTGACGGAACCAGCTCGGGCACCGTGATGGTCAAGGATATCCGTCCAGGCTCAAGTTACAGTCATCCTTCAGATCTAACTGCGGTCGGCAGCACGCTCTACTTTTATGCGAATGACGGGACCAACGGGAAGGAACTTTGGAAGAGTGACGGAACCAGTTCGGGCACGGTAATGGTCAAGAATATCCGTTCAGGCGGAGCCAGCAGTTCTCCCACACACCTAACTGCTGCCGGTATCATGCTCTACTTCCAAGCGGATGACGGAACCAACGGGAAGGAACTTTGGATGAGTGACGGAACTGTTTCGGGCACGGTATTGGTCAAGGATATCAATCCAAGCTCAGGTGAAAGTGATCCTGACTCTCTAACTGCGGTCGACAACGCGCTCTACTTCCGAGCAGATGACGGAACCAACGGGAGAGAACTTTGGATGACCTCCCCAACCAATGGGAGTACTCCAGTCATCACAGTGATGGTCAAGGATATCAATTCAGGCTCAGGTGACGGTGATACTGAATACCTAACTGCGTTTGGCAACACGCTCTACTTTTCAGCGGATGACGGAACCAACGGGAAGGAACTGTGGAAGAGTAACGGGACTACCGCCGGCACGATGATGGTCAAGGATATCTATTCGGGATCTTCTAGCAGTTCTCCTGAATACCTAACTGCAATCGGCAACACACTCTACTTTCGAGCGAGTGACGGAACCAACGGGGGAGAACTATGGATGAGTGACGGAACCAGTGGAGGCACGGTATTGGTCAAGGATATCCGTCCAGGCATACTTAGCAGTTCTCCTTACGACTTTACTGCGACCAGCAGCACGTTCTACTTTCAAGCGAATGACGGCACCAATGGGGGAGAACTATGGTGTGCCGAACTTGCTCTTGGTAGTTCAGGGGGTATGTCAATCAATCACGCTATCTCATACATTTGAATCTCTATTTGAAGGCCGAGAAAGAGATCTAACTCGCAAATCCCAGCGCGCAGGAACAGAGGCTTATCCTCAAGGGATTCCTGCTCGGCCTCAAGGCTGCATCCAGGTTAAAATGACCAGAAAGGGAACCGCTTCTCAGCGGCGTGATTCTGAGGCCAAATCTGGGCGAGCCAAAACAAGCATTCAGCGCCCGCAGCAGGTTGCTGGCACTGACCACTGAGGCCATCTTCCCCACCTTTCATTTGTAATCGGCAACTCAATTGAGTTTCTGAGTCCATTCATCCCATGGACCTAACCGATACCACCACTTCCCTGAATTGGGGGGGTGCTCCTGCCATTCGTATTCGGAGTCTTCAACAACCTGTTGGCCTGGGGGTGGTGGCAGATGTTCAAATCCTTCAATGGCGGAAATTGGAGCAGGAGGTATAAACTGCTGATGGTCAAAATCTATCATCTCGGAGATTGTTTCTTCATCTTTCATTTCCTCTTCATCTTCCTCCTTTGATTTTTTCTGTCGATAGAAGATTATCCACACCGCAATGATGTTGGCCAGTACGAGAATGGTGAGAATGGTATCGTATCCAGCCCCCAATGGTGGGATATTGAGGCCCAGCATATTGATTCCCGGAGGTTCAGAGGGTGATTGAATCTCTATGAGTGTTGTATACTCATATTCTGAGCCTCCCGTGGTCTTGAGCATTATGTAAATGACGTAGGTACCTGGTTTGACATGGTCTTCAATTGCCAGACTGAAAGAACCAGAGTCTCCAGAGGCTAGAAGTTGCCGCTTCAGCACCTCTTGTGAAGTGCTTAACTGGATGACTGATACCTCGATGAGACTTGCATCATCGACTGAAGAGGGGGCATATGATTTGACCGACCATTCTATTTTGAAGGATTCACCTATCACCGCGTGTTCCGGGCTCTCTATACTCAGTTCCACTAGACTTCTGAGATTGATGTTCATGCTCTGAGAATAGGAGTTGCGTGCTTCATCAGTGGCACTGATGGTCAAGAACAATCCATTTGGATAATCAGCCCGTGGAATTTCGATGCTGAAAGTGCCATGGTCATCCATATTCCAACCGTTGCCCTGAGCGACGATGGAACTGGAAGAAAAACCACTCCTCAATGTCCAGTCCCAATCCAGCCAATCCGAATCACTGCTCACCGAAATATCCACCTGCAGAGATTCCCCTGCTATCGGCATATCAGGAGAAATGTCAATGGCCAGTTCACCATAGGTTGCAAGTCCTGAGATGTAGACCGATGCGGTGTCCGTGGCCCCGTGGATGCTATGTGCCCTCATGTAGAACTGGTGGCCTGAAGATATCGTGATGTTCTCAGGAAGGTCGATGCGCAGGGTTCCAGAGCGCTGCGTGCCGACATCTATTTCGACGCTCATTACGTTACCGTATTGATTGCTTATCCACCAGTGAAGTCCCACTGCAGTTTGTCCCTGCAATTCCCAGTATACCACCAATTCATCGCCCCCGAGCAAGGCTTCACGCTCTGTAGAGATACTGAGTTTGAAGTCGCTGTTGAGTCCATCTCCTTCCTGTTGGTTGGAACTATACCCATTGCTGAAATGATACATGTCTCTATGGTCAACCCAATCTTTCCATTCTGCATCTGGTTGAATAACCACATACCAGTCTCCGAAGGTGAAATTCGTGAGATTGAAGTTGAGGTGGTCACTACCATACTCATCGGTGTTGAAATCCTCTTCCAAAACAACAAGGTTTTGAGAAGAAAGGATGCGCACTTTCCCAGATAACCCTTGGAAGTTGCCTATTGAATCTCCATGTGCAGAAATCGAGCATAACAACATGTTTATCCACTCCTCATCAGTGCTTTTGTTGTGCCTAGCACAAGACAACAAGAGGTCGATGGGATCGACTTCCACATAGTCACTGAAAGAGGTGGATGTGTTGCCGCTTTGGAGTATGCCTTCTACCCAGATATATCCACCCGGTTGTGGTTCTTCATCCAATTCCAATTGCACTATTTCTGAGCCATTGCCACTGATGTTGGACGAAGAGGAGAGTATTTGGGGGAAGCCTCGCGAATCTCGTTGCCATATGTTGATCTCGCTCAGGTTCCAGTTCGCGGGCTGCCCTTCTCCAAAACTTCTTGCTTCGACCATCAACCATGGGTTCTGGCCGGGTCGGATTACGTAATTACCAATAGAAACCGAGAGGCTGATATTGTCTACTTCGACAAATGATTCATCGACTATGACATCTGCTAGATAAGCCAACAGATGGAGTCTGCCCGTAGAGGCATCAACTGGAATTGGTACAACGACGAATGAGTCCATGGTGGCGTTGGATGGCGAGGTCCACAGCAGAGTGGAATCCGGCATCCGCAGTTCGAGTTTGACCGGAGGTGCAATATCTCCTTCAAAACTGCCTCTCACCTCCACCCACATTTCCATCCCTGGATTAGCGTTGAAGGTACTAGAAGACTGGTGATTACCGACGTTGAAAATCTGTGCATCTGGGCAATCAGCATCATCAGCGCTGGTCGCCACCTGTAGGGTATAGGTGCCATCACCTGAGTGATGTTCCATCCTCACCGTTTCGTTATACGGCAAACCAAGCGAAGGTAAGCCGCCACTACCTGAAGAATCGTCGAAACAGAATGTATCGCTGAGACCGCCGGAATCAAGGCTTCCTTCGATACCGGAAAGTTCGGTTATCAACACAGATTTGTATCCACTGCTCATCTCTACCTTCCATTCATCATATCGGTCGAATCCTTCGTCAGAACTGGTCCCAAGCGTGCCGATGGCAATGGAATTCAAAATATCACCATCATCTGTGAGTAAGGATATTTGTCCTTCACTGGTGGTTATCGTGAGTCTGCTACCATCGAGTCCCATAAATGTAAGGGTATGCCATTCCACGTTGTCTCTACTTGGTTCAAGTTGTTTCTTCAACAACATTGTACCTTCTCGGTAATCGCTGCTCAAACCCCAAGCCATTCCCAACATTATCACTTCTTTACCTGAGGCTTGGCTGGCGGTCACTCGCATGATTTTTGTTGGGTCCCATTGCATTGGTAAATTGAAATAAGAGTGTATGGATGGTGCGAATCTCCAAGCAGACAACTCATTTTCTCCCCAAGGCTCGATTTGATATGTCGATGAGATGGTGAGGAATTCTGGAGTTACTGGTAGAGGAGATGTGCTCAGGTTATATTCGCTGATGGAGAGTCTGTATGATTCGTTCTGAGTGGCGAAACTCGGGTGGTTGCCAACAAGAGGATGACTTCTCCTGAGGATGATGTCCTCTTCCAGTTCTTCTATACCTGGATTCTCGATTCTCAAGGTACTGAGAAACTCACCTTCTGTAATCGCACCATCTAGGTTGACGCTCTTGCCATGAGCAGCGATGATTATTCCTTTACCGGGTGGAATCACCGTTCTATAGGCATCGATGGTGTCACTGCGATGTTGAAAATCTCCACTGTACTCTCCAGTGGAAAGCATGATTCCTGGTGCTTCTGGTGGAGCATCTGAGTCTTCACCACCATCAATGCTAACGGGTGCGGTTACTATTTCGAACAAAGAGCCTTCTTCCACGGTGAATGAATAGTTCACTCTGTCTTCAGAAGTGTAATTCTTGTTGTTGTGGAAGACGATGGTCAACCAGTCGTAGTTATCATCTGTGAGGCAGTGAATCGTCGTTAACCCCGGCGTGAGGATGAGCAGTTGGTTCACGGTGATGACCGAGGGGTCATTCTGGTCGATACAGGCACTGTTGACTGATTGAATTCGCACTCCTTCCTCAATCCAAACCCTCAACGCTACACTTCTGCCATGATCTATCTTTATTCTGAAATAATCACTGATATCATGTACCCCGCCATCACTTCCCATCGTCGCTTCAATGGAATCGCCAGTGTTGAGTAACTCACCCGGCGAGTCAGCGTCACCTTTGCTTGCATCCTCTATCGGAAGAATCTGAACGCTACTGGCCGACACTTGCCACTGCAGTGGGCCGCCGCTGTCATTTATTCCGCCACCGTAGAACGAGATGTAATTTTCTGTATGGACTACAATACAGTTGGCCCAAGTCAAGTATCCACTCGATGAGGAGTTATCAAGGATGGTTCCTTGTTCGCAATCCACGAGCCCATATTGAACTTGCACGCTAGTGATGTTGGAAAAAGTCAGATTGAAACGATAGATGCCCGGTAGCGTGTCGATCTTGAGATAGTCGGTATCCCAAGTAGAGGTGAAGAATCCACTGATGCTCTGGCCTGCAGTGATGACTGCTGGAGACCCTGATTGAGAGTCGGTTTCGAGATCATGGTCAGTATATTCTTCAGGTGGGTCAACCCAAATAGGATCCAGTCTGGTAGCAAGGCTGTAGTCAATATCGTCTTCACTGACACTTGATACCTGGATCAATAGGTAGATGTTACCCCCACTTGCGGCAGGATTGCAGGTCAAACTTGCATTGTAGTAGTAATAGCCGGTGCTGGTTCCACATGATGCAGCATTCGTGTATACGGTTAATGTGAAACTGGATATCGCCGACGGCATCGAGAGGTTGACTGTGAAGCGAGAATTTGGCGAGGTTTCTTTCAACCATTGATGGGTCTGACCTGCCACGAATGCGTCTTCATGAACCGAGTTGAAGATCAGAGTCGCTGTGCCGATTGTATTGGAAACTCCTCTGCCTTGAATAGCGTTTTCTTCAGGCTGGTCACTGAGGAATATCTGTTGAGTGGATATTGCGTAAGATGTGGTGAGAATAATTGCCACCAGACATATGGATATGACCTTCTGTTCCATCGTCCAAGCCACATATGCAAAGGTATAACAATTGTCTCTGTGACTGTGAAACATTGAACTCGTAAACCTCTGCGCGCAGGAACAGAGGCTTATCCTTAAGGGATTCCTCATCAAAACGGAAACGATATCGAACGGAACCTCTCAACTCGTGAATCAAACAGACCTAACAGCTGTGAGCCATCAACCCACCGGTTCAAATCAGTTCGAATCTACCATCGGGGTGTTGCCACCACCAACCGCCTTCAGCGTCTTGATACCACATTCCGTCATCGCGATTATGATAATTGCCATTAGATGGAAGGCCTTCCCATGAATCTACAATTCGTGGAGTGAGAGGTTGTATATCCACAGGCTCTTCTGCTGCTTTGATTAATTCAAAATCATCATTCTCTTCAGCGAATTCAATATCCTTAGATCTACCAAACATTGCAAAGACCAGAAACGCTCCAACTATAAATGCAATTGAACCTATTATCCAATATATTGTTGAAGATGATGCATCATTGCCCGAATTAATCTCATCAGCAGTTGAATCACTCTGATTGTTGGATTCGTTCTCCTGAATAATTTGATCTTCGATGAAGAAAGTCGTTGTAGAATGTTCAATCAAAAGCCAATATCCTGAACGATCTTGAACCTCAAGAGCCCAATCTAGTGTATGATTCCCTGCAAGTGTTAAATCAGAAAGTGTGCAATTGTGGCTGATTGTTTCATTCGTGGCTACAATTATCTCTCCACTACAACTGAATAAAGAGAAATTTGAATTCATTATCATTCTAGTTGCAATAGTACTTGTTCCTAAATTGGTAACTGTACAATTAGCATCCACACAGATATGAGAAGTAGAAATTTCCCACCAAGGGCTACTATCTACAGTTTGGTTCCAATACTCACAAACTCCATTACTACAAATCAATAATTCAACATCATGAGTGCCATTTGTCATTTGACTTAGTGAGATATTAGTTTCAACAATTCCATCAATGATTGAAATATTCTCAACTTCTTGTCCATCAACAATCCATATCAGCAATCCATTTCCTGTTCTGAAAACAACATTTCCACTTGCATGAATCGATTCGCCAATCACCTCTAAATTGATATTCGACGAATTTACTATAGGTAATGGCATTGGAATATTTACAAAGAAAATCGTTTGATTAACTTCATTGTTTTGGTCATCCTTCACATGAACAACTGCCCAATAATCTCCTGGGGCAAATAGAACTGTTGCAATAGTTGCATGTCCACTATTTTCAGTATCATGCTGAATCACCTCAGACTTGATGAAGATGTTGGTCTCATTCAAAATAACAACCCATGAGTTAATAGTTTCATTTTCTTCGCTAAGCCATTCAACATCTACTCTTCCTTGACTACCCTCATCAGATGAGACTACGGAAACAATTACTGGCAAGGTAATATCCACAATAGAAAACCGAGCATCTACACCATCTTGCAAACCATCTAAGTCGGTTTCTCCTGAAGTGAATTCAGAAGCTACAATTTCAACAGTCCAATCACCTATATCCGCTCTAGAGGAAGCCCATGTTGAAGTATAGGAATTAGTATCATTGTCCCATGGCAATGAAATTGTGTAAATACCCGAAGGACCACTCAAATCAAGTTCAACATCAAGGTCTGTTCGATTATTCGAATCCTCCACGGAAAATACGATTCCATCAGTCGTACTTGCAGGCCACATCCAACCAATCGCATCTCCATCGGTATTGGTGATCGTTAGACTTCCAACTTCTGGCAAGGCTGGAAGTATTTTTACAGAATCACCATTCAATAATATAGCGGTATTCCCTTCAACATCAGTCATTTCAAGAGATACCCATACTTCATGAGTTAATACGGGGTCATATGTAGTAGTTGGAACACTTGTCCAATATCCATTGACTTGGGTTGAATAAACAAGAGTTTGATTTGGAGTTGAAAGCAGTTCACTAATATTGCTAACTGGATTATCATGAACCCAAATGCGGCCCTGTAAGTCATCTTCGCCATTGACGTCAACAGCAATAATTACGATATGATCGCCATTACGGGCATCTGCCCAATCTACAGTATTCACTCTATGAGACAATGTGAAAATTTGCGGTGATATATCATCAACCCATACAATGTTCAGATTATCAAGTAATAGTGTTTGATTCCACCCCACTCCATCTGGTGGATCTCCAGAACTAGTTATCTCAAATTCCTGCAAACATGATGATGTAGCCTGATACCAAGATCCACAGGTCGAAAGAGCGTGTGATTCCATCTGCGAGGTGAAAACAATGCTACCTGCTACTGTATGATAGAAGCTAATATATTGAATATCATAACTAGTCTGATTTGGTATTGATAAAGAAAAATTATATCTTGCCCAGATTATTTGATCAACAGTATTATTGGCAGTAGTTGGCCAATTATTGTTGATTAAGGAAGCAGGAATAATTAGGTCAATTCCTCCTGCTTCGATATCTGAAAAACTCCAATTCATTGAAGCACCACTATCAAAACTACCAACGATATTTCCAGTTGATTGAGAAGTATTGTAAATTGCTAACCACATGTGAAAATCTGTCACTGCTTGACCATAAAGTGGGACATCGATCCAAAGATTGACTCCCGTTGCAGTAACATTACTACCACCTTCTTCGATGAGCCCATAGTACTCGGGTATTGGACCTAAAATCGGATTTCCTTCTAATTCTAAACTCAAGTTTTCTAATGAATCATAAAAGGTGATTCCATAGGTTAGTGAATGCAAGACTGGAGCGCCACCACTCGATGATCTTTGAAAATCATAAAGAAGATGAAGATTGGTAAATCTAGGCATCATTTGATGAGTAATATTCCCTTCAACCCATCCTGACCATGTGCTATTATCCATAGTGTAATTGTAAAAGAAATCTAGACTAGAACCACTAGGAATAGTTGCAGATGAATTCAACCAGGCAAATTGCTCTACTTCATCATCTCCATGACCAAGATCTTCAATGAGGAACCATCCTTCATCAGAACTAACATTGCCTGTGGAAATAAACCCACTAAAAGTCGAATTTGAAACTGTGCCATTTCCTCCATCATCACCTGCAATACCATCTGAACCAGTGCCAAATTTGAGTCCATAATCACCACCGGAACCTCCTGATGCAGACACACTACCTGAATTTGACAAACCTGCTGAAGTGGTAATCAATTTAACGAAACCACCTGCTCCACCACCTCCGCCATCTCCCCCATGATACAGGAATAGACATGGATTGCCAGGCGGACAGTGCCCGTCCGCTCCGTCCCCGCCATCACCTCCAGAGGTGGAAATTAAGCCATATTGCCCAATTGAAATTGTGTTTGCTTTGACAATGATTGAACCGCCAGAGCCACCTCCAGCACCATTACCCCCATTACCGCCGTTTGCACGTGATGGCCCTGCATCTCCACCTCCACCTTCACTGGAAAGTGTACCATTAATTTCGACATTGCCTGCTATAATTGTGATTACTACTCCTCCATAACCACCTACGGTATTTGATGCCCCAGAATGTCTTACTGAACCACCTGCAGAACCTGCTTCAGTTCCATTGCCATATGAGCTCCCGCCATTGCCTGAACCTCCACTTGCAGGTGTGGAATCACCACCATCACCACCTGCTGCAGCGTGTCCCGCACCTCCACCAGCATATCCAATCCAAGATGAAGAAGCAGAACCTGCACCACCATCACCTGTATTATTGATAATTCTGTCATTACCAGAAATGGAAGTAAAAGCATCAATAATCACATTGTTAGCATGAATAGTAAGATTGTCAGTTGCAGTTATTGTACCACAACTAACAATTCCACAAGAAAGTTGTAGTGTATCATAAGATTTGAATCCCTGCATATTAGAATTGTTGAACAGATGCAAACTTGTACTTCCAGCAGTTGAAGGTCCTACTAAGGAAGAATTTAGTGAAAGTCCCCCACTTCCACCAGTGAGGTTGTAAGAAGTACCTAGTTGAGAATGAATTAATCCAACATTTACTGTTTCTTCAAAATCTTGAGATTCAGGAGATAATTCCCAATCTATAGTAGCAGATTGTGACCGGTAACCAGGAAAATGAGGTATTGCAGTTGTTTCGTTCAGGCCTGG
>JYMV01026297.1_pt1 | contig 12861 bp, 8 predicted proteins | sample 338911 | NCBI WGS metagenome assembly JYMV01 (sample SAMN03354496, study PRJNA234377) | hydrothermal vent metagenome | biome: Deep sea; feature: Hydrothermal plumes at the Eastern Lau Spreading Center, Western Pacific Ocean; material: Seawater | place: Tonga | collected 2009 | depth 2000 m m | reverse complement strand
ATATAGTTGAAGGCATTCTGCGCTTCATGCACATACCAGCGAAATTCCACACCCCGAAAATTTGTGTAGCTGTCATAAAAGCGGTTTGTACGGTAGCCTCGTAAACGGTTGGTTCCGCCGAGTGACGTTGCCTTGCCGTTTTCTGCTTCTGCAACCTGACGGGCATAAAGTTCGTTGAGAATTGCCTGACACCCGGGTTTTGCCGAGTTATCACAGACATATTGACTTTGATCAATAGTTCCTTTTTTTAGTACAGTCGAAGAACCAAAAAACTGGTTCAAAACCAGAACACCTTTGTTTTCAGCTATAACAGGAATGTAACCGGTAAGATTATAATCTTCCTGGTAATATTCTGAGTTTCCTGCTCTGGAAGATGGTTGCCCCCATATTTCGTACTGAAAACGGTAACCGATTCTCGGATCACGTCGATTATCTGATACAGTCCATAGCGGTAGCCCCTTGGACTTTCTATAATTCCTGCATTTTGTGCATTGTAAAATGTGCCGTTTGGGTCGACTAATCCGTATGGTTTGACTGCAGCATCACTGTAAGCGTAATATGCCTCCAACTGATTATCTAAAATATTTACAGAAAGTTCTCCACCGGAAGCTTCTACACTGGTGGCCAGCAGATAATACATACTGTCCGGGTCAGAATCTATTCCACGCTGACCTTCCGGCCAGCCGACGTTACGGATTTTTGTTGAAAACCAGGTGAAGGTAAGATGTTCTGTAAAAAGTGGAATATCGAAAATTGAAAGAATATCTATCTGAAAATCATCATCAAAATATTTCGCTTTACCTCTGAGACTGACTGCAGTAATATCAGACTCGCTTCCTCCAATTCCTGAAACTGTACCACCAAGTCCATAAAAATCCTGTACTCCGGGGTACAGGATAAACAAACCAGGAAATCTCAGAATCATAAGTTTTGCGTCTCTCAAAAATTAAAGCATGAGCCGAGGATATCCAGGTAAACAAAAGAATCAGGACAATCATACCGCTGCGAAACAGAGGATTCATTTAGTTACAATTAGTAATTTTCAATCTGAAGTCATAATAAACTGAGGCATGCCCATACAGTTATGATAATGTGGCCTGTATCGTTCTGTGTCATAAAACCGATCCACATCAATTTTTTTATCATGTTCAGTCACCACCTCAAATGGTACATGATCGTACCTGCCATTTTTTAAGCAAACCATTCTACCGCTTTTTCCTTCCATTATCAGATCCATCGCCAGGTTACCGTAAACCATCGGTACAATGGAGTCAATTGCATCAGGCTGTCCGGAGCGAGTCATGTAACTCATTCTTTGATTTATCGTTTGAATCGATTCTCCTTTGTTGTATTTTGGAGCGCGAGCCACCAGTTCTGCACTGACCATATCACCTATTCCACCAAGTTTTTTGTGACCATAGGCATCAGTTTCCTGATTTGAAAAAATCATTTCCGCACCTTTAAACATGGCACCTTCTGAAATCAATACAACGGAATAGTTGCTTTCATTATCCCGGCGGTCTTTAACCAATAGTTCTGTCAGGCGTTCTATATCAAATTCATATTCCGGAATCACGCAACGGTCTGATGCTCCCGCCATTGCCGGTACCAAAGCCGTATATCCCGCATAACGTCCCATCACTTCAATCACCAGCAGCCTTTCATGTGAACCGGCACAGGTACGCAACTGGTGAGAGAATTCAATAGTACGGGTTACGCAGGTGCTGAAACCGATGCAATAATCTGTACCTGGAACATCATTATCCATCGTTTTCGGTATTCCAACACAACGGACACCAGCCTCATGCAGCCGCAGACCGTAACTGAGGGTATCATCACCTCCAATCGGAACCAGATATTCGATCCCCAGGTATTCCAGATTTTTGATGATTTCAGCGGTCAAATCATTTTCATCCGCATTATATTGATCCTGCAATGACTCCGGCACTTTTTCTTTGGCAACTTTACTGGGTTTGGTGCGGGATGTGTGCAGAAAAGTTCCGCCGGTTCGTGCGATTTTTTGTACGTTTTGTTCTGTCAGGATCTGGCAATACTGCTGATTTTCCAGGGACTTTGTTCGGTCAATTTTCATGATACCTTCCCAGCCGTTCCTGAGACCAACAACTCTGTAACCATTTCGATTGGCACGGATAGTTGCCGCACGAATAGCCGGATTTAGTCCCGGTACATCTCCGCCGCCCGTCAGTATTGCAATAGTGCCTTTAATTTTTGACATATTCCTCCATTAATTTAATGCTTTTCGATAAAGAGCCACATATTCTTCTGCAGCCGTTTTCCAGGCAAATCGCTGTTTCATGGCATTGTCCATCATTTTTTTGAATCGCCTTGGATTATTGTAGAAAACACTCACAGCCAATTCAACCTCTTCACTTAAAGAGTCTGAATCCGGATCATCAAAAATGAATCCGTTACCAGTTTCCAGTTTTTCGTCAAACTGAATAACGGAGTCTTTCAAACCACCGACTCTTCTTACAATCGGAAGAGTACCATAACGCAAGCTGTACATTTGATTCAATCCACATGGTTCATACAGCGAGGGCATCAGAAACATATCACTGCCTGCTTCAATCAAGTGTGCCAATTCATTATTGTAACCATTATACCAGCCAAGTTTTGTCGGAAACTTTTGCTGCAACTTGTCAAAAGCATTTGCAATCAAAGGCTCGCCACTTCCCAGAACTATCACCTGCACTTCCAAACTTAAAATTTGCGGCAAAGCAGGAAGCAGATATTCAAAACCTTTTTGCCAGGTTAAGCGGCTGACCATGCCGATTACAGGAACATCCGGCAACTCAGGCAGACTAACAATCTCCTGCAGTTTTTTTTTGCACTGCTTTTTGCCCTTTAAATCAGTTGCACTAAAACATGCAGGCAAATGAGGGTCTGTTTCCGGATTCCATTCATCATAATCACAACCGTTCAGAATTCCGGAAAAGTTTTCACCTTTTCTAGTGTATATTTCGTGCAGACCGTGACTGCCAAGTTGAGTTCTCAATTCTTCCGCATATCCCGGACTGACCGTGTTTACCTGATCGGCAAAATAAATACCTCCTTTGAGTAAATTCAATTGATTGTGGTCTTCAAACAATTCCGCAACAAAATAATCCAGGGGAATTTCAAGGGAGTTCCTGAAAGTTCCGGGAGCATTGCCCTGGTATCCGGCATTGTGGATGGTCAGAACAGAACCACTTTGTTTGAATTCGTCAGTTTCCTGCTGAGACTGTCTTAGATAAAACGGCAAAAGAGCAGTGTGCCAGTCGTTTGCATGAAAAATTTCCGGAAACCATTCCAATGCTCTGCAAAGCTGCAAAACTGCTTTTGAGAAAAAACCAAACCGTGCAGCATTGTCCGGATATTCGTGCAGACCGTCATCGTAATATCCACTTCTGAAAAAGTAGTGATCGTGTTCAATAAAATAAACTGGAACACTTATCATTTTACCGTCTACAACACCTTCCATTTCAAGTTGACGTACTGCACACCAACTTTCTTCGCTTCCCAGCGGTACACCAAGCGCAGGAATGATCGTTTCAGTTTTATGATTTTCGGGGATTAAGCGGTAAAGCGGCGTAACTATCCGGACATCATGTCCCATGGATTTTAAATGCAAAGGCAACGCCCGTGCTACATCAGCAAGTCCTCCGCTTTTGGAAAAACCTTCAACTTCAGATGCCGCAAAAATAATACTGAGCCGTTCAGGCAACTTTGGCTCCTTTTGGAATAACGACAATTCCGTTTTCGGTTATCTGAAATTTTTTTCTGTCTGTATCAAGATCATACCCGACATTTGCACCAGGTGCTATGCGTACATGTTTGTCTATGATGGCCTTTCTTATTTTTGCCTCTCGTCCAATTTCGACATTGTTCATGATAACAGAGTGTTCAACATGAGCAAAACTGTGAATTCGGACACTGTAGCCTACCACCGAATTTTCTACAAGAGCCCCGCTGATGATAGTACCTGAGCCAATCATCGAATTAATAGCATGTCCTGTACGAGAGTCATTGAAATGGACAAACTTTGCCGGAGGAAGAGGTGGAATATAAGTCAGCACAGGCCATTTTTTATTGTAGAGATTAAAATGAGGATGTAAGCCTACCAAATCCATATTGGCTTCCCAAAATGTATCGAGTGTGCCGACATCCTTCCAGTAACCTTTTTCCTCTTCCTCTGCTCCTGGTATATGATTTTGACTGAAGTCGTAAACAAATACTTTTCCATCAGGAAACATTCTGGGCAAAATATCATTGCCAAAATCATGACTTGATTTTTTATCAGCTGCATCCCTCTTCAGTTCTTTGACCAGAGGAGTTCGTTCAAAAATGTAGTTGCCCATTGAGGCCAGCACATAATCAGAATTCCCCGGAATCGTTTTTGGATTTCTTTTTGGTTTTTCCTCAAAACTAACCATCCGCCATTCTTCATCCACTTCAATAATACCGAAATGATGTGCATCTTTAACAGGCACGGGAATAGCCGCCACCGTAAGAACCGCCTGACGCTTGCTGTGAAATTTTAACATCTGTCGGATATCCATACGGTAAATATGATCTCCTCCAAAAATGCAAACCTGGTCCGGATCTTCATCATCAATCAAGTTCATGTTTTGAAAAATAGCGTCTGCAGTTCCTTCATACCATTTTTTCCCGGTCCGCATTTGTGCCGGAACAGGATCGATGAACTGTTTTACAATTCCAGATGAAAAACGCCAGCCTTCACGCAAATGCTGCATGAGCGAATGTGACTTAAACTGGGTGAGGACAAATATTTTCAATAAACCTGAGTTTACAAAATTACTTAGCACAAAATCGATAATTCTGTAATTTCCGCCAAAAGGAACTGCGGGCTTGGTTCTCACTGCTGTCAAGGGTTTCAGACGGGCGCCTTCACCTCCAGCCAGTATCATAGTCAATACATTGCTCATGATTCTCCTTTTCTATCTTTGCAAATGTGCCGCTTTGTGATATTTTTCCAAACACACATCAGTTTTGCAGGGCAGCCGAATCTGAATACAATACTCTCATTATTTTTGTTTTGTAACAAGCAAATATGAAAAAGGAAATTCCAGTAAAACAACATGGCGCCGCCCGCATCCCCTCTCCATTACCGCTTAGCAGCAATTCAAAACACGAAGAATTCCATTTTGATAATGACGATGCGCGCATTCTCCACGATGCAACTGAATGTTCAACAGGCAACGTAAAAAAACAAATTTCTTTTGAAAAGTCATAACCGCATACAAGCTGTTTTTTTGATCTATCAAAAGTCTGGACTGTAATATTATGAAAAGTATTCACCAAAAAACTAGTTCGGTTTGGACTTAATTAAGAATCTAAATTTTTTTCAGATTTAGAACAATACAGAATGAAATTTTCAAAAAAATTACTGAACCAATGTCAAGAATTTGTTAAATCAAATCTCTCAGAATGGCGCATGCTTGATGCAGATTCATCAGTCATGCTTGTCACATCTCTAATCGTCGGAATCGGTTCCGGATTGGGAGCAGTTCTTTTCCGTCGACTTATTGAATGGTTTCAGAGTTTAGCCTACAGAGATATTTCCGGATTACTGACAGAAGCATTTGATATTGATCCCAGCTCTGGGCGGAGCAATAGTGGGGCCTCTGGTCTATTACTTTGCCCGTGAGGCAAAGGGGCATGGCGTCCCAGAAGTAATGGAAGCTCTTGAACTGCGTGGTGGCAAGATTCGCCCTCGTGTAGTGATTGTTAAATCTCTGGCGTCTTCAGTTTGTATAGCAAGCGGAGGCTCTGTTGGACGAGAAGGCCCAATCGCCCAAATCGGTTCAGCTTTGGGTTCATTCGTTGGACAGTATTTAAAACTTTCTGAAGATCGAGTGCGCACCCTTGTTGCCTGCGGTGCCGCCGGAGGAATTGCGGCAACTTTTAATGCACCGATTGCGGGAGCAGTGTTTGCGCTTGAAGTTCTTTTGCGTCGTTTCGGAAGCGTTTATTTTGGAGCCGTCGTTATTTCTGCGGTTACTGCAGATGTAATTGCACATTACTTTGAGGGAGATCAACGGACTTTTTTAACTCCGGAATATTCATTAAACAGTCCCTGGGAACTGTTGCTTTACACTTTGATGGGTTTTATTGCAGCACTGGCTTCAGTTGGATTTAGTCGAATGCTCTATTTTTCGGAAGATATCTGGAACTTAATCCGTATTCCGGAACCAACAAAACCTATATTTGGAGGAGTACTGCTGGGCTTGCTGGGAATAGCCTCCTATCAAATCGACGGTTTCCCGCGTGTTTTTGGCGTCGGCTATGAAACTATTGAAAGCACGCTATTCAGTCAACTGACTCTCCAAGTTACTTTCGGTCTGCTGATTTTGAAACTTATTGCCACAACCCTGACTCTCGGTTCCGGAGGTTCAGGCGGGATATTTGCGCCCTCATTGTTTATGGGTGCCATGCTTGGAGCTTCTTTTGGTCAAATCGCTCACACATTATTTCCTGAAATTGTGGCTCCGTCCGGTGCTTATGCATTGGTTGGAATGGCAGCGTTTTTTAGCGGCGCTGCGCATGCTCCGATAACTGCGATTCTCATTCTTTATGAAATGACTGGCGATTACCAAATAATTCTGCCCCTGATGCTTGCTACTGTAATCAGTACAATTGTTTCCAGGAATCTCAGTCATGATTCAATTTATACACTAAAATTGAAGAGACGCGGTGTAGAACTGTCGGAGGATACTCAGGCAATTGACCTGATGCAAGGTGTAACAGCACAAATTGCGATGAACTCTGAAACCAATGCTGTACCTTTTGACATGCCTTTGGTTGAGTTAATGAATGCTTTTTCCAGCACACATTATCACGCCCTGCCGGTGGTGAAAGATGAAACCAAATTGATTGGAGTGATTACTATTAAAGAACTGGATCAGCTTCGATCCGGAGGTTTACTTGAATCAAAAACCATTGCTGAAATTTTGACCAACAAAAAACCGGCAACAATACTTCCACATCAGCCGGTTTGGATGGCTTTACGGCATCTGGAAGACCAGGGCGAAGGCTGCGTTCCTGTCATTTCTGAAACAAGTGAAAACACATTACTGGGGGTACTGAGGAGAATCGACATCATTCGGGCATATAACAAAGCAGTATCTCAAAGGGCTCAGGATCAGCATCACGATGAAATTCTGAACATTCGAAAACTAAACCGGACAGGACTGACTGAAGTTACTTTAGGCCCGAAATCGCCGATTGTTGGAAAGCGGGTAAAAGAATTACGTCTTGGAGACGACACGCTGATGGTTTCCGTACGCCGAAAAGGAAAGTTGCGCATTGTACGGGGTGAAACTATTTTACATGCCAATGATAAAGTTACTATCTTTTCCGAAAAGCCCAAAGCAGACTTTCTGGAAAATTATCTTAATGGAACTTTGGATGATTCAGAGCTCCCGGAAGAGTCACTCGTCTGTAACCGTGAAGTAGAAATACCTCCGGAATCCTCCATTGACGGAAAACGAATCCGAGATTTGAGTCTACCGGAAGATTGTGTGTTAGTAAAAATTATTCGTAACCGTCAAATTATCCTCCCTCGAGGCGATACTGTTCTGTACAGCGGAGATATTGTTGAAATATTTGGAGTTGATGAAAAACTCCTGGAGGCCGAAAGTAATTTGGTCAGCTAATTCGCTGCAGCAACACCAAAATACCTTTTTAGAATTGAAATAATTGACCAATCTGGTAGACTGGATTGTGATGTTTTTGATTTCCGCATATTTGGAAATCTCTTATATCGGGGAGCCAAAATCCGAACATTGGTGGTTTTCTGCCTCTCATTTCGGACAATGTAATCCAATGTTTAGGACAGTCTCAAAATAAATGACAACTTCACCCTTAAAAATTATCTGGACCAAAACAGACGAAGCTCCCATGCTCGCCAGTTATTCTTTACTTCCCATTGTACAGGCATTTACTCAAGACACAGGAATTTCCATTGAAAGCCGTGATATTTCACTTTCAGGACGCATTCTTTCCTCCTTTCCGGATAAGCTGACTGAAAACCAGAAAGTTCCGGACGAACTCATGATACTCGGCGAGTTGACTCAAGACCCTGAAGCTAATATCATCAAACTTCCAAATATCAGTGCCTCGATTCCGCAGTTAAAAGCAGCAATTGCAGAACTCCAATCACACGGATTCAATATTCCAGACTATCCGGAAAGCCCGCAAAACGAGACTGAAACCAATATCAAAAATCGCTATGCTAAAGTTTTGGGAAGTGCAGTCAATCCGGTGCTTCGTGAAGGTAATTCTGATCGCCGTGCTGCGACTGCCGTAAAAAATTATGCCAGGAGACATCCCCACTCAATGGGTGCATGGAGTGCGGATTCAAAGTCTCATGTAGCGACAATGAATGGTGGAGATTTTTTTGCGAATGAAAAATCCACAACCATCAAGGAATCAACCTCGGCTAAAATCGAATTTGTAGCAGCGGACGGAAAAAGTACTGTATTGAAAGACAACCTGTCGCTGGAGGCCGCGGAAATCGTGGATGCAACTTTCATGAGCAACAAAGCTCTGGATACGTTCCTCGATCAGCAAATCCAAGATGCCAAAAAGCAGGGAGTTCTTTTTTCTCTGCACCTGAAAGCGACGATGATGAAAGTCTCTGATCCGGTTATTTTTGGACACTGCGTTAAGGTTTTTTATGCCACAGTACTTGAAAAACACGTAGAGACCATTGCCGATTTAGGCGTCAATTTCAACAACGGCATCGGCGACCTTTATTCAAAAATGGAGGAAGATAAGAAAATGTCTCCAGATAAAAAAGCTGAAATTAAAGCAGACATTCAAGCTCTTTATGCGGATCGACCCGATTTGGCGATGGTTGATTCTGATCTCGGGATTACGAATTTGAATGTTCCCAGTGATGTTATTATCGATGCCTCAATTCCTGCCGCAATCCGGACTTCCGGTAAAATGTGGGGTCCTGACGGTGAACTGCACGATACCAAATTCATTATTCCGGATTCCAGCTACGCCCCGCTTTATGCAGCCACCTTCGAAAATTGTATCGCCAACGGTGCATTGGATCCGGCCACAATGGGTACTGTACAGAATGTTGGGTTAATGGCCAAAAAGGCGGAAGAATATGGTTCACACCCGACCACTTTTGAGGCGCCCGGAAATGGAGTCATACGTATCGTCGACTCCGAGGGAGAGACAATCCATGAACATAACGTGGAACAAGGGGATATTTGGCGCATGGCTACTGTCAAGGATGCTCCGATCAGGGACTGGATCAAATTGGCTGTCACTCGTGCAAAAATTACGGGATGGCCTGCCGTTTTCTGGTTGGACGAGAAGCGGGCTCACGGACGGGAGATGATAAAGAAAGTCAAATCCTATCTCAAAATTCATGACACTCAGAATTTAGAGCTTCCGATAATGTCGGTCTATGATGCCGCAAAATATTCCATTGAACGTGCACGTTCAGGGAAAAACACTATTTCGGTGACAGGAAACGTTCTCCGTGATTTCAACACTGATCTCTATCCTATACTCGAACTTGGCACTAGCGCCAAGATGCTCTCAATCGTACCCTTGATGAAAGGCGGGGGCTTGTTTGAAACAGGAGCAGGCGGTTCTGCACCAAAACACGTGCAGCAATTTGTAAAGGAGTCGCATTTACGTTGGGATTCTCTGGGAGAATTCCTGGCAATGGCAGAATCATTGATTCACCTTGCACGAACTACGGACAACACCAAGGCCGCCGTTTTGGCAAAAACTCTAAATCAGGCCAATGAACATTTTCTGACACACAACAAATCCCCCTCGCGTAAAGTCCACGAATTGGACAATCGAGGCAGCCACTTCTACCTTGCAATGTTTTGGGCACAAGCTCTGGCAGGCCAAACGGAAGACACTGAAATTCAAAGCCGCTTTTCCGGACTGGCAAAAGAGCTTGAGGAAAAGGAGAATATAATTATTGAAGAACTGAACTCCGCTCAAGGCAAGGAACTCGATTTGGGAGGATACTATGACCCTGATGAGAAAAAAGTCACTGAAGCTATGAGACCCAGCGCTACTTTGAATGCGTTGTTTTCCGCATTCTGTGGCTGAATAATAATGATGGAGTGATCTGGGAAAGCTCCGTCCTAATCTAAAATAATGAAACCCACATTTAATAATTTTCGCAGTTTGTTTGCAAAAAACAAATTTAGCATAAAGTTACTGTGCTTACGAAAATCCCTAGTGCTTAGTGCCTCAGTGCCTTAGTGTCTCAGTACCTTGATGCCTCAGTGCCTCGCTGTCATTGTGTGGTATTTTAGTGAAAAAGTAAAAATACGAATTATTTGTTTAATACCTAAAAAAAGGAGACCCCATGAAAACTGTTAAAGTTGCTGTTACCGGCGCAGCCGGACAAATTGGATATGCTATGCTGTTCCGGTTGGCTTCCGGAGAAATTTTCGGCAGGGACACTGCAGTCGAGTTGCAGTTGCTGGAACTCGAACAAGCTTTACCTGCACTGGAAGGTGTAAAAATGGAACTCGACGATTGTGCTTTTCCCTTGCTGACGAATATCGTCACGACTTCCGATCCAAATGTTGCTTTCAAAGACATCGACTGGGCACTACTGGTTGGTTCTGTTCCTCGAAAAGCAGGTATGGAACGCAATGATTTACTGCGGATTAACGGAGGAATTTTTGTTGGACAGGGCAAAGCTCTCAATGACAACGCCGGCCAAAATGCCCGTGTTTTGGTGGTTGGTAATCCATGCAATACTAATTGCCTGATTGCCATGAATAACGCACCGAATATTTCCAGAAATAATTGGTTTGCAATGACCGCTTTGGACGAAAATCGAGCGAAAAGTCAGCTTGCGCAAAAGGCCGGAGCTGCGGTGCGGGATGTGAGCAACATGACTATCTGGGGCAATCACAGTGCCACACAATATCCCGATTTCTACAACGCTAAAATCCAGGGCAAAGACGCTCCGGCTGTGATTAACGATGAAGAATGGCTGCAGGGAGATTTCATTAAAACAGTACAACAGCGCGGAGCCGCCATTATCAACGCTCGCGGAGCTTCTTCGGCAGCATCTGCCGCAAATGCGGCACTGGATACAATCTTGCGAATCAGCACACCAACCTCGGAAGGTGATTGGTTCAGCACGGCGATTCCGAGCGATGGAAGCTATGGAATTCCGGAAGGGTTAATTTTCAGTTATCCACTCAGAAGCAAAGGCGATGGTGACTATGAAATTGTTCAGGGCATCGAATTGAATGAATTTTCTCAGGAAAAAATCCGGGCTACACGTGATGAACTGGAAATGGAGCGTGAGGCAGTTAAGGAAATGCTTAGCTAAATAAAGGAAGCAATGAAAATACATGAATATCAGGCCAAACAAATTCTGGCAAAATATGGCGTTCCGGTTCCTCGCGGAAGTGTGGCTTATTCTGTAGATGAGGCAACTAAAGTTGCGGAGGATTTGGGAACTGACGTTTGTGTGGTAAAAGCTCAAATCCATGCAGGTGGTCGTGGAAAAGGCGGAGGAGTCAAAGTTTCCAAGGGAATGGATGCCGTCAGGGAAAATGCTGAGGCAATTCTCGGTATGCAGTTGGTAACACACCAGACAGGCCCGCAGGGTCAGAAGGTAAAACAGTTGCTTGTCGAAGAAGGCATGGACATCCGTAAAGAACTTTATTGTTCAGTTCTGGTAGATAGAGGAAAGCAACGGATTGTTTTGCTGGCTTCCACCGAAGGCGGAATGGACATTGAGGAAGTTGCGGAAAAAACTCCGGAGAAGATTCTCAAAGTTTTCGTTGATCCGGCAGTCGGCCTGCGCTCATATCAGGCGAATGAATTAGCATTTGGTTTAAAAATTGACAAAATTAACCCCAAACTGATTCGCCCTGCAGCAGCTGTTTTCAAGGCACTTTATCAAGCATTTGTGCAGGAAGACTGCTCACTGGTCGAAATCAATCCTCTGGTACTTACAGGTGACGGGCGGGTAGTCGCACTTGACGCAAAGTTGTCTTTTGATGATAACGCCATGTTCCGTCACAAGGACAATCTGGCCTTCAGAGACAAGGATGAGGAAGATCCGCTTGAAGTTGAAGCAAGTGAAGCCGACCTGAACTACATCAAGCTGGATGGAAGTATCGGCTGTATGGTAAATGGAGCTGGCCTGGCGATGGGAACCATGGACATCATCAAAGCCTATGGAGGAGATCCCGCAAATTTTCTTGATGTTGGAGGTGCTGCCAGTCAGGAAAATGTAGAAAAAGCTTTCAGAATTATTACCATGGATCCAAATGTAAAGTGTATTTTGATCAATATATTTGGTGGAATTGTTCGATGCGACATGGTTGCCGCAGGTGTAATTGCTGCTTTCAAAAGTGTTGATTTGCAAATTCCTGTGGTGGTGCGTCTCGAAGGAACCAATTCGGAAGAAGCACACATTCTTGTGAACAAATCCGGACTGGGTGAAAGACTGCAGATGGCTGATGGAATCCGCGAAGCCGCCAAAAAAGCAGTTGCTGCAGTCAGCTAACCAGGGTGATGTTTTTTACTGAAACAAAACACAAACGCTTTAGATCTGACACTTTCCGGAACTTGCAAGCAAGTGTCCTGCAAAGGAAAAACTGTTGCACAGTGCTCCCTTAAAGAGTAAAATGGTCAGTCTAATCTTTCCAGTGAGTTCTTACACTGTCAATGGGGGTGTCATGGAATTCGATTACAAGTGGAAATATTGGGAAGCAAGTCGTGGGTGATGATCGGGGTCACGTAAAAACGATCATCAAAATGTTAGCTGCAAATAACGCTGACTATACACCTGCTCGCGTCGCACTTGCGGCGTAATTGAAG
>JYMV01007744.1_pt1 | contig 12865 bp, 13 predicted proteins | sample 338911 | NCBI WGS metagenome assembly JYMV01 (sample SAMN03354496, study PRJNA234377) | hydrothermal vent metagenome | biome: Deep sea; feature: Hydrothermal plumes at the Eastern Lau Spreading Center, Western Pacific Ocean; material: Seawater | place: Tonga | collected 2009 | depth 2000 m m | reverse complement strand
GCACGGAAGATCCCATTGAAAGTATGCCAAGCTCAATGGATGCCAAAGAAATCATGATGCGTGCGAAAGAAGAGAATATTGATGCGTATGTTCATGGCCCCCTTGCTTTTGATAATGCAATTTCAGAAGAGGCGGCAAAAATCAAAGATATTAATAATGAAGTAGCCGGAAAGGCGGATGTACTTCTTGTACCCAATTTAGAAACAGGAAATTCCCTCTCGAAAATTATGGTCTATTTTATGAATGCCTGCGCGGCCGGTTTTGTTGTGGGAGGAAAAGTGCCAGTCGTTGTTACAAGCAGGGCGGATAATGCTGAATCGAGACTAGCTTCCATAGCCGCTGCAATTATCGCCGCTTAATTGTGAAAAAAAATATATCCTTGTACGTTGCCATTTTGGCAACAGGAAGCACACTGTTTGCCGCCATAATGGGTGCAAGTGTAAAATTTCTATCAAGTGATTTGCACCCACTCGTAATTTGTTTTTATCGATGTTTATTGGGCCTAATAATAATCTTGCCCTTTGTAGCAAAAAATAATTTCCAGGCTTTAAAGTCAAATAACATTAAATTACAGTTTAGTCGCAGCATGATCAATGTAATCTCGATGATCTGCTGGTTCAGTGCCATTGGTATAATGCATTTTGAAAAAGCAACGGCGCTCGGTTTCACCACGCCCTTATTTACGACCATCTTGGCGGTTTTTGTTCTTGGAGAGATTATTCGCTTTCACCGTACAGCGGCTTTGGCTCTTGGTTTCATCGGCATAATTGTGATTGTGCGACCAGGGTACGTTCCTTTTGAATTCGGCACTGCCCTGATGCTTGTGGCGTCACTCAGTTTTTCTTTTGTATTAATCTTCGTGAAAAAATTATCAGCGGTTGATTCCAGTTTAACGATTATTTTTTATCATCTGTTGTTCATGACCCCAGTGTTTTTTGTTTTATCATTGTTTTATTGGCAACCTGTCAATTTATATCAACTAGGTATTTTCGCTCTAATGGGTATAGCCGGACTGCTCTCTCACTGGTGCATCACACAATCACTAAAACTCAGTGATACAACTTTTGTGATGCCTTTGCAGTTTACAAAGTTGATTTGGGCATCCATGATCGGTTTGCTGTTCTTTGCCGAACAGCCTGATTTTTGGACATGGATGGGGGGTATCATCATTTTCATATCCGTTATTTATATTACTTACCGTGAAGTCTTTAAGAAGAAAGGAACAGCAGAGCCCGTACAGGTTGACCGGGCAACCATTAATTAGAAAAAATTTATTTGGCTGTCCAGCCACCGTCGATGACGAGGGATGAACCTGTCACCATGGATGAGGCATTGGAAGCTAAATAAACGACAGCTGTTGCGATATCGCTTTCTGTTGCAAAACGCCCCAAAGGAATATTGTCCATCATCGCTTTTTTAAATTTTCTATCTTTAAAAAAGCTTTTAACCATGGATGTTTCGACAAATGTGGGGCACACCGTGTTTACGCGAATGTTGCTTTTTGCCAAATCAACCGCCATGCCCTTTGTCAATCCTTCGATGCCAAATTTTGTCATATTATAGACACTCCGATTGGGTGCACCCACTTTTCCAAGTTGAGAAGACATATTAATAATTGAGCCACCACGTAATTTTCTTTTTTTGGACTTTAGCATAATTTTTGAGCTTAATTGAGCGACATGAAATGCCGCCTTAATGTTGAGATCCACAACATACTCCATATCCTCTTTTTTTATTTTAGTGAAGTGTTCGGGGCGATTGGTACCGGCATTGTTAACCAATATATCTAGTGAATTGATATGTTTAAAAACTCTTTTAACATCATCGTATTCGGTAACATCACAGACATAAGAAGTGCACTTACGTTTTAATTTTAAAATAGTTTTTTCAACTTTATTTAAATCGCTTTTGGTTCGACTTAATATAATAAGATTAGCTCCAGCTTCTGCTAAAGCTATTGCGCAAGCCTTACCTATACCCTTGCCTGCTCCAGTAACTAAAGCTATTTTATTTTTTATCTCTGTTTTTTGTAAATACACTTTAACATTATAGCATTAGTTACTTGATAATATTTAAAATTTTTAACCCTTAACTGCTCCAGATGTTATTCTTGATGTTCTATTATAAACATTTCATCGTTAAACCATAAGGTTTTGTATTTTTTAATAATCTCTTGGACATGCTGAAAATACTGGTTGTTTTTTTCCGCTTCCATGACATTTTCATCATTGATTTGACCTACATAGGTAGCTGCATTCCAAGCAGAAAATATCAAAGAAGTAGATATACTGTTTTCTATTTCATTCGGTAATGCCCTTAAATTATATCTCACTGTTTCTGGCGAATGAAATTTTAATTTACTTAAAAGATCACCATCCAAGATTTTTTTAAGATAATCAATAATGTCACTTGTGAGAGAGGGAAAGGGATTTTCATCAGGCCATATTTTTTGAATTATTTCCATACCCGAATCATTCCCCATAGCATGAACAAGTATCAATTTGCCATCAGGTGCAAGAGCCTGAATCATGGGCTTAACTACATAATCAACTTTTTTTTGTACACTTATACGCGAACGATAAGGTTGGGATGCAATAATCAAATCAAAATAATTTTTGGAACCATCTTGTTGGGGAATAATATGATCCAAGCTAAATCCATGGTCCTTCCGGTAGATGATAAGTACAGTTGGTGATTTATATGTTGGATTGCCACTTTTAGGGTGCCGTTCCACTTGCCAGTTGTTATACAACATCTCATCTAATTGACTGAATTGCTGGCTAAATTCAAAAGATGAACTACCTTTGAGTTTAAGAATTTCCCAGTTGATATGCTGTTGTTTGTCAGGATTGCTGGAATTTAGAGATGCTATCTCAGAATAGTATAAATTGGATACGACAAAAACCATGTTGGGGTGTTCCACAAATCGATCTGGTAATTTTTCTATACTCAACCGCACGTCTTCCATGCTGATTTCCTTTCCAAACACAAGAAAAGGAATAGTGGGAAATTCTCGATGGCAATTTCTCAAAATACTCATTAACAATGTTCCATCACCAAGTCCGGCATCCAAAATATTTAAAGCAGGTTTTTTTGGTTTGATATTTTTTATTTGATTTGAAATTTTTTCCGCAACGATACTTTTTTCATTTGTTGTTGTCACAAATAATAAATATTTTTGACGACTATCAAAAAATCTGAAATCTTTATTCATAATTATTATTTTATTTATCCTTTAACGGCACCGGTAGTCAATCCACTAATAAGTTGTCGTTGAAAAAACATTACAATCATAAATAAAGGTGCTGTTGCTGATACAACACTTGCTACGGCCCACATATAATTACCTCCATGTTCAACTGTTCCCAAATAAGCATTGATTTTTGGAACCATAGTGTAATTTTGTTGATTAAGAAGCAATGCGGTAACTGTAAAGTCATTGTAAGCCAACATTAAACTAAATAAACCTGCAGTTATTACACCAGGCCACATAACAGGCATAATGATATGTCGAAAAGTTTGAAAATAAGAGGCTCCATCAATTAGAGCGCTTTCATCTAATTCTTTTGGCACTGTTTTAAAAAATGAATAAAGTAACCACAATGTAAATGGTTGATTTATTGCTACAAGAACAATAATTGTTGTCGGCAGTATTCCCCAAATCTTAAGTTGAAAAAAAGGAAATAAATATCCTGATACAAGTGTTATGTGGGGCATAGCTCTGAAAACTAAAGCGGCAATTAGAATCCAAAAAGCATATTTATATGTCGATCTTGATAAAGCGTAAGCACCTAAAGTACCAAGAAATAGCGATATAGTGACAACACATACTGTAACTATTATTGTATTTCTTGCAGCTCGCCAAAACTCACCTTCAATCCAAGAGTTTATGTATGCCTCTAATGTGAATCGACCACCAGTTTCAATGAGAGTATTAAAACCACTTACTGCATACCACCAATCTGCTCTTGAAAAAAAATCAAATTTTACTTTAAATGATCCCCAAAATGTCCATAAAAATGGAAAGATAGAAATAACTAACCAACAAAATATAAAAATTGAATTAAATAATATAAATTGTTTTGAATATTTATTTACTTTTGATTCCATTTTATCGATCCGTTCTGAATTCTTTCCATGTTCTTATGAGAACTGGTGTTAACAAAATTCCAACTCCAAGAATTGTTAACATTGAAGTTGCACCTGCAGATCCAAATAACATAAGAGTTTCATTTCTAAGGTCTTTATAAATCATCCAAGACAATGATTGGGCAACTCCTTCTGCGCTAAAACCAATTATTGGCTCAAAAACTCTAAAATTATCCATCAAACATATGAGTGCGATAAAGGTTGCTACAGGATAAACGTGAGGTAAAACAATATACCTAACCCGCTGAAATCTTGATGCTCCATCAATTATTGCAGCCTCAACAGGATCTTGCGGAACAGTTTGAAACGCAGCATAAAATACTACAAATGCAAAAGGTGTGTTATGCCAGATTCCATAAATGATTAACGTTATCCAGGTTAAGTTTTTTGAAGCTTTAAGAGATAAGTTCGGATCATCGAGTATTTTTTGAAGTGTTGCCCCTAATATCCCTTGAGCGTCTATCATCCAGAACAAAACCAAAGAACCAATCAACGGCGTAACAATCATGGGTAGAATTGTCCCAAATATAACTGGACCCTTAATGCTTTTAGCAAGAGCATTAATACTTAAAGCAACTACAAATCCTAAACATACAACTACAGGAGTAACAGAAAAACAAAAAGTCAAAGTGAACAATAAACTTTTATAAAAAGGAAGGTTCAAAACAATAGATAGAAAATTTCGAATGCTTGTTTTAGTTTCCCAGCCTGTACCTACCTCATCAAATGCTAAGTGATTTCTATCTAGATAGGTGCCAAAGCTATTAAAACGACCCAAAGGACTTTCTTCTCTTAACAGTCCAGTTGCTTCTTGATCGACCTGCATTTCCATTTCACAACCGAATGGATCACATGTCTCAACTTCAATTAATATCTGTTCGGTTTCAATATGCAGAGATTGAAAAAAACTTGAAAATATAGGCAAGCCTATAAAAAGAATCATTGCCAATCCGCTAGGAAAAAAGAACCAAAAAAAAGTTTTATGGGGCATTGCTTACTTTTATATTAAAAAAAAAAGAGTGGAGCAATTTAATTGTTCCACTCTTTAAAAATAAAAATTCAAAGGTTTATAAAAAACCTTGTTCTACCGCTTTAGCTCTATAAGCAGCTTCTACATCAGCAAGAGCTTTTTCTGCTGACTCATTACCTTGTAAAAATTCAACCATTTCTGTGCTTAAAGCACCATGCAATAAGCCCATGTGAGGTATGCTAGGATAAGGTGTTGCACCCATTTGAGCAGAAGCTAAAACACCAACTGCTGCATCTCCTGGGGTGTAGCCCTTTATCAGCCATACAGCTGCATTAGGATTTGCATTTGCCATTTCAGTAGAAGAGGCAGCTCCAACAAGCGCTCTAAATGACGCTTCTGCATTCTCATCTGATGTATTTTTAGCTATAGCAAGTCCATCCCACCACAATGTTGTTGCTGGAGAACTTCCTCCGCCTACAGTTGGTGGTGCTGCTAATCTTGTATCAGCCTTAATTGCTTGATCACCTTCATCATCTAAAAGTGTTGCAGCTCCTGATCCCCATAAATTCATCACTGCTACATTACCTGACTCCCATTCAATTTTAGTTGCATTAGTGTCGTGAGTTAAGAAGTCTGGATTGCTGAGTTCAGTTAATTTTTTTATAACATTAAGAGCAGCTACACCTTTTGCATTATTAATGCTTGGTTCTGCTGTTCCCGGTTTAAAAAACTCACCTCCATGACCAAGATACATATTTACAAACTCTTGTGATAGATTCCATCCTGCTTTGAAAGCACCGCCATAAGGATTTTGCATTTTTCCAGAAGCACGAATTTTTTCAGCTGCAGCGATAACTTCCTCGTATGTTGTTGGAACTGCAATACCTAGTTCGTTAAATACACTTTCTCTGTACCAAAGGTGTTGAGCATTAGCCATAAAAGCAACTGCGTAAACTTTTCCATCAAAAGTTATTAGCTGACTTTTTTGTAAATTCTGACCATACTTAGCAACTAAATCATCCANGATCCATTTGTTACAATTTTTGCTGAAAATTCTGAAGGATTTGCTTCTAAAGCTGGACCCTGAAGTTTTTGGTGATCAACTGAATGTGTTACACTAAAATCAGCGTCTGGTCCCGCACATTTTTTTGCTTCCTCCATTAAAATTCTGAGTGTTTCAAACTCATTTGCAAGTATGTTTATTGTTCCACTTGTAACATTACAAGATGCAAAAACACCAGTACTGACAAGTGAAAACAATAATACATAAAATAATTTTTTCATAATAATCCCCTTTAAATAATGTGCAAAAAAGCACATTCTTCAATTAATAAATAATATTGCATTATTATGAATAATTATGCAATATATTGAATATAATATTAGTGGATAAATGAATAATAATAATAAAAAATCAACCTCTCAGGATGTAGCTCAACTAGCTGGTGTATCCCAATCAGCAGTTTCGCGATGCTTTACCAAGGGCGCGAGTATTTCAAGTAGAACAAAATTACGCGTCATAGAAGCTGCTAAAAAGTTAGGGTATAAACCTCAAACTTTCACCAACTTGTCTTTATCATCAGAAGAAACTGGACTTGTTGGAATTATTTTGCCCTATGTTACAAATCGATATTATCCAGAAGTATTAGCTGAATTACATGAGGCTCTTCGAATTGGTGGATATCAAATATTATTGATTACAACTGATGATGGAGAAGAATTAGATGAAAAATTAATACAGCCTTACCTGCAAGAAAAACTAATTGCGATTGTATCAGCTACAAAACCTACCGACTCATTTGTAGAGAGCTGTAATAAAAAAAATATTCAAGTTATTGCCTATAATCGAAATTGGAAAATACCGACAACAAGTTCAGTGGCGTGTGATCATCGTTATGGCGGTGAAATGATTGCCCAATATTTAGATAATAATAAACATAAAAATATAGGCTTAATAGAAGGACCTAAAGGATCTTTCGTAAGCGATGAGAGATGCAAAGGTTTTAAGAGCTATATAAAGAATTTAAAACACATTAAATTAAATACCGAAAAAGGATATTTCACATATGAAGGTGGATATCAAGCAACTGAAAAACTTTTAAAAAATAAAAGTATATCAGCAATATTTTGTGCAGATGACACTATGGCATTTGGATGTTCAGATTTTATTAAAGATAAAACAAATTTAAATATCCCTAATCAAATTGAAATTATAGGATATGATGACATATCAATGGCAAGTTGGAAGTCATATAACTTAACAACTGTTAGACAACCTATTCGACAAATGTCTAAATTAGTAACTCAATTAATAAATGAGAATTTAAAAGATCCTGATTTTGAACCTGTAAATCATTTGATTCAAGGAAAATTTATTAAAAGAAAAACTACAAAGTAAAATAGTAAGTATAATTAATAATTATTTAAATGTGATTCCCATTTGCTTTAAAACAGAATAGTTATCAACCATTACAAAATTTTCAGAAAACTTTCCATCCTTGATTAGCCAAAAATCTGAAAATTGCATTTTAATTAGTTTACCTGTTGGTTCAATATTCAAATAAGTTCCTTTGTGTGTGCCAGTAAGATATCCTGTTGCACTCGCCCATGTGTCATCCGCAACAACTATATCATTCTCAACATAATAGTCAGGAAATGCAGCATAAAAAGGTTTCATAACCTGTTCTTTAAAATTTTCTAACCCATGAATATCTCCAAAACCTGGGGGCCCGTGCCATATCATATCTTGATGCCAATACTTATCATGAGCATCCAAATTTTTTGTGTTTAATGCAACATACATATCAGCAACTAACTTTTTGTTGTATTCGGCATTCATTATTTAGAATCTCCAAGTAACTGCATTAATATTCCAAACTCGTTAAAAGCCGTCCACTCTTTTTTTATTTTATTGTTTTCAATAAGCCACTGTGTAATGCCCCAAATATAACATTCTTTACCTGTCGGAGGTCCAAAAGAGCCATTACCTTTATGTGCTCCAATAGCGCCCCAACGTACTGAAACTAAATATCCATCTTGCTCATTGCCCATCCAATATATATCTTCAACACTTAAGGCAAGATTGGGGAAAGATGTAATCATTGATATTACGAAACTTCTTAGTTGTTCTTTTCCTCTGTATATCCGTCCTGTTGAACCTTCAAAAACAATATCATCAGAGTAAACTTGATCAATTGCAGAAAAATTTCTTCTATTCCAAATTGTATTAAATATTGCGTGCGCAAACTCTCTCACGTTAGTAATTTTTTCTGGGATTTCAAAACTTGGTGGCTTTGCTTGACCAGACATTCTCTTTGGTTCTGAATTTCTAAAATCTGGACCAAATGGCCCGGCATCTCTATTATTAGCAACTTCTTTTGCGACTTCTTCAACGTTTAATCCTAATTGCTTAATCATTGCAGCTGTATCGTAGACAACATGCTCATAATAAATTTCATTTTCTTTTGCCACACAGTTTGCAATACACAACAATCTAACAGATTTTCCTGTTGGTTCAGAAAATTTACTATAACCAGTGTTTGTACCTGAAATTATTGTTCTATGAGATGTATGAAAACTAACTTCATCAGCAACAAGACGAATATCTGGAAAAGCATTGTTTGTATGAACAGTATCAGCAACAATTTTCTCAAAGCCATATTGCAAACCAAAATCATCCCATACACGGCAATCATGACTATAAGTGTCATATATATAACCAATATCTTTTTCTTCCCAAATTCGATGCGTAATTCTGACTATATAATCAACAATGTTTTTATATTGAGTTTCAAATCCTTTCATTGAATGAGTCACCAAATCTTTTGGTGGTTGATTTAAAAATTTATCTGTCCCACCTCCTCCATATGCCTCTAATGAAATATCAAAATTATTAGGCATGTGTTGATCCTTCAGTTGTTCAACTCTTAATTGAACAGAATTTTCTTTTTGATTTTTCATATTGTATTTTAATAATTTTATAAAATTAGTTCTAATGATTCTTAATATCAATCGGAACTTGATACAATTAAAATTTAGCTATCCTCTAAATGAAAATTTAATTCTTTGCATATTTAACTTTATTTTATTAATGAAGTATAATACCTAAAAGTTAATTATGCCTGATTTTCAGTTTGAAAAAAATCTTGTACTCAATTACTTAAAAGAGCTTGACAAAGCTGATCCAGAATCAGTTGCTGAAGTAATTAATAAGTACGCAAGCCCAAACTTTCACCTGCGATGTGTTCACCCATTTAATGACTTAATAGGTGCTGAAAAAATTGCTTCAAACTTTTGGACAACTATAAAAAAATCTTTCATGCCGCTTCAACGACGTATGGATATATTTTATGCAGGATCTAATTTAATTGATAACCATGAAACACGATGGGTAACAAACATGGGACACCTGTTAGGACTCTTTCAAGAACCTTTTTTAGGTATTCCAGCAACTCAAAAAGCAGCTTTCCTCCGATATGCAGAATTTTATAGAATTGAAAATGAAAAAATTGTTGAAGGAGCTTTCTTTCTAGACATCATGAACTTCATGCAACAACTTGGTTTGAGCATAATTCCTGAGTCGACTGGGGTAGTAGGTATCACTCCAGGACCTATGACGCATGATGGTTTGAAATTTGAAAAACAACCTGAACAAGAAGGTATTGATACTCTCGATTTAATTGTACGGATGATTACTCGATTAATTGATACTGGTGTTAAAACATATAAATCTGATCTTGAGATAGATTGGACTGAAGATATGCTTTGGTGGGGACCAGGTGGTATAGGTGCATCTTACACACAAAAAGGATACTTAAAAGGTCACGCCGGACCATTTGAAGAAGATCTAGAATTTATAAGTCATGATGGTCATATCATGAGAAGTGCTGAGGGAAATGTCGGTGGATTTTTTGGCTGGCCAAGTATGTTAATGAAAGCTAAGGGCAACTATATGGGCTTAACATCTGCAAGTGACAAAATTGCAGAAATGCGTATTGTTGATCTTTATAGAAGAAGTAGTGATAAACTTGCTGAAAATTGGATATTTATTGATCATCTGCATTTTTTGAAAGGACTGGGAGTTGATTTACTAGATAAATACAAAAAACTTAACAGACCTGATTTAGAAAAATAAATTTTAGATTACTTTTGAAGCTAATAAGGTGCCTTGAACTAAAGCATGAAGTTTTTCATAACATATATCTTCATCTATTTTCCCAAATCCAGCAAAGGTACTAAAGCCACAATCAGTACCTGCCATTAATTGATCCTTTGGAACTACGGTTGAAAATTGTATCAATCGATCAGCAACTACCTCGGGATGTTCTACAAAATTAGAAGTTGAGTCTATTAAACCAGGAATAAGAACTTTATCGTGAGGAAGTTTAATGTCTCCAAAAATTTTCCACTCATGAGAGTGCCTTGGATTTGATGACTCAATTAAGAGATATTTAACTTTGGCTTTTAAAATTATTGGAAGTATTTTTTCTAGACTGATATCGTGTGTATGGGGGCCTTCATAATTCCCCCAGCAAATGTGCATGCGTACCATGTCAGTTGATACATCAACCAAAGCATTGTTCATACATTCAATTTGTTTTTCTGCTCTTTTGAGAAAGTCTTCATCAGATAAAGATTTATAACTCATATGTCGCGCTAGAGCCAAGTCGGGACAATCTAATTGCAATTGAATACCGGCTTCAGTTATTGCCTTGTACTCTTTTGACATAAGTGAGGATAATTTTTCCATGTATTCATCATCATCTTTATAAAATTTATTTGGCATAAAAACTGATATCACTCCTGGAGAAGCTGCGTTCAAAAAACCTTTCTTATGACTTGCTCCACTTAAAGCATTGCTAAAATTGCTAATATCTTTTTTGAGCGACTCCTCATCCTGTAATTCGAGGTCACTGGTGCAACATGGTCTTGTATATGTTGGAGTGCCACCGCTTTTTGCTATTTTATCTTTATATTCTGGAAAATCATCTAGGTCTGCAGGTGCTCTCCTTTCACTTTCTCCAGAAAAACCTTTTATTCGATCTTTAACATATGTTGCATAACTGATTTTACTCATCTCTCCATCACTAACAACATCTATACCGACATCTAGTTGTCGATTAACTACTTTCTTGACATTTTTATTAACTACATCATCAAATAAATTTTTATCAAACGACTCACCTTTGTCTTTCTTAAATAATAATTCTGATAATTCCTTGGAACGAGGTAAGCTTCCTACATGAGTTGTTAAAATTGGAGACACCATATACTTTAGCCCGTTTTCATTAAAATTTGTTTCCAAATCATTGTTTCATCAAAAAGAACCCATTCATTTTTAATTCCACGAGGACCAAATTCTGCGTGATTAATACCCATTACATATACGTTAGCTCCTGAAGGTACACCAAAATTTCCTTGTCCGTCATGTTTTCCAACTAATGACCAACGAATTGCAGCTTTTTTTGGTTGATCTTTTTCTTCTGTAAAACTCACATGTTCAACATTAAACAATGCATCAGGGAAGACTGATCTAAGATTGTTCCAAAAGCTTGTAACTTCTTGTCTTCCATGTGTGACAAACCCACCTGGTTGAAATTGTTGAATTGCTCTATCATAATTTTTTTCAATAGCTTCTTTATTACTGTTCATGATTGCTTTTAGAATTTCAGCATAAGTTTGACCAGAGTTTGATTTAGCTAACCTAGGTGATTTATATAAGGACTCACACGGTGTATGTTCATTAAATGGCGCTACAGCATTATCTGGACCTCCTTCACTAGTAATTAAATTAGACGCATATTGCTTTGGATCAATTCCTAATTGTCTTACTACTGCTCCTTGATCCCTAACTAACCATTCATCATAAACTTGATTATTCTTACATGCACAATCAGCTATACATCTATAAACTAATTTTTTGCCAGTGGCCTTTCCATAGGGACCATCATGTAAATGAGTTGCTCTTGAGAGAATGCGGTGTGAAGATAAATAACCTTCTTCATCATTACCTATCCATATAACATCTTCAGCCAATAATTGACGATCAGGGAACATTTTTAGTGTTGCGTAGGTAGCTTTAATGACAGGTTCTGCCCCATAAATAACTCCTGCTGGTGAACGTGTTGGGGTTGGAAGACTAACTGTTGGAGTATCTGCATAATAATCTCTAATGGCCTCAACATCTTTATCTTCCCAAATTTGATATGTAATTTTTAAAATATAATCAGGGAGATCTTTAAATTGCTTTGCGAAGCCCTTCATTCTTTAATGATCTTACTCGTGAACAAGATACATGAATCCAAATTCGTTATTAATTTTTTCAAACCTTCTTTTGGTATTGATAGGTACCGAGAAAATATCCTTTGGCCCAATAACTATTTCTTGATCTTCACAATATATTTTCCATTGGCCATCTAAAGACATAAATACCTCATGCTTATTTGATGTATAAAATTCCTTTACTCTAATATCATCCCCATAAACCGCCCCCAAATTAAAACCTGGATGATGAGAAATTACAGGTTCAATAATATGTCCATTTAATTTTAATTGTTCAATATAGGCTATGTAGTTTTCATTGGTATTATCAGTAATTTTCATTTTGTCGAGATCTCCAAATTTTACTATATATTTTTCAATATCTTCAACTGAATATATATCAAAAGTCTTAATTTCATTTTCATTAAGGGGATCTAAGATTTTTTCATCTTCGGGTATTTTTTTTAGATCAGTATCTACAAGAGT
>JYMV01002882.1_pt1 | contig 12865 bp, 20 predicted proteins | sample 338911 | NCBI WGS metagenome assembly JYMV01 (sample SAMN03354496, study PRJNA234377) | hydrothermal vent metagenome | biome: Deep sea; feature: Hydrothermal plumes at the Eastern Lau Spreading Center, Western Pacific Ocean; material: Seawater | place: Tonga | collected 2009 | depth 2000 m m | reverse complement strand
TATGGGTATTTGTGGCAATGTTACCTATTGTCCATTCTATTTTTGTAGGGTTCAATACTCTCCAACTTCTCTCTCCAATTTGGACTATTCTATTTTCAATCTTCTATCCAGTGGCGATAGTAATTCACTTCACTCCATATCCAGACCTGTTGGATTTTGTAATTGAGTGGTTGCTAAATTTACCGAGTGGAGAGAGTTTCTATTTTGAAACACCACCAACTATTTTGGTGATGTATATACTAATATCTCTATTTCTTGCAATAAGGAGAGACCCCTAAGAAGGGGGGGAGGAAGTAGAGGGAGACTATATAGCTTCTTTGACCTTAGCTACAAGAGAGTTGAAAGTCTCTATATCGTTCATAGCCATATCGGCTAATATCTTTCTATCAAGTTCGATACCTAACTTTTTAAGTCCATGCATGAATGTAGAGTAATTCATATCTTGCAATCTACAAGCTGCATTTATTCTAATTATCCAGAGTTTTCTAAATTCTCTCTTTTTAGCTCTTCTATCTCTATATGCATAGACTAAACTGTGTTCTAACTGCTCTTTTGCTTTTCTAAAATGTTTTCTTCTACCGCTATAAAATCCCTTAGCCTGTTTTAGGATTTTTTTATGTCTTCTTCTTCTAACGAAACCGGTTTTTACTCTTGCCATCTCTTACCTTTTCCTAGAATTTATATACCTAACATAAGTTTCACAGATTTGACATCTGTTTTATCAACAACTTTTGGAGACCTTAATCCCCGTTTCTCTTTTGCAGAATACTTAGTTAGAATATGGCTTCTAAATGCTGAACCTCTTTTAATATTTCTCTTTTTCGCCTTAAATCTCTTTGCAGCACCTCGATGGGTCTTCATTTTTGGCATGTCTCTATCCCTTGAAATTTGAGAATTTTGAAGTTGGATTATATCCAAATCTATCGAGATAGAAAAATTTGTTTAGCCCCTTTCTGCTCCACCCATCGCACTGATAGGATATTTTTCTTAGGTATATATCTATTTCAGATATGGAAATTCCAATTTTTGCAGATACCTTTTTGGATATATAGTAAGGAATAGATATTTTTCGAGAGGAGAAACCTTTTTCCAATTTTCTAATATATTTCGGATATTTGTGGTGGCACAACCGAGCAAATACAAAAGGAAATCTATACCTCTCTTTCCAGACTTTCGCCAAGTCTATTCCACCACCTTTCTGAAAATAGAGCCTTAAAGCCCTATCTCCAATTACAACTTCACCCCTGAGATTGAGAAGTTCAGCAAGTCTATTAGAGGTAGCAGAGGCACTATCTTTTTTCTCTTCACCTTCAAAGAGCAAAACAGATAGAACCTCATCACGAGCTACTATACCAATATTCCCACATCTCCTATTTTTGGAGTGGATACTTGAAATAAAAGCGAAATCTACTTTTCTTTTTTGAAATTCTCTATTGATTTTGGAGGGAACTCCCTTTCTGAACTGGAATCCAATTCCACTTTTTTGGAGATAGAGATAGAAAGGGAGTAGATTGAGGTAGTCGATATATCCAACTATTGCCAAATTAGTGGTTCAATCCTAAAATATAGTAAGCATTTTCATTCACTTTCTCAACCGCAATTTTATATCTTTCAGCCCAATGTTTTACAATTTCATGGAACTCTTCGTTTTGAACTCTATTACCTGTATCGTGGTGTTTGATTTTTAGATAGTTTTTCTTATTAGAAAGAGCAACAAACCCATTTACTTTTGCTAATTCATGGTGGAGGTCAAAAATATGTTTTTCAATCGCTTCAAACTTATTGGTATTCTCTCTAATAGCTGAAACTTGATTCAATAAAGCATTATTTACATTGCTATAACCAAGTTGTTTTAATATAGCTTCATTATCTAAATCCAATGTCATTAAAACACCTTTATATAAAATTTGAAAAATTATACTAAAAATATAGAAAGGTTCTACTATGGAGATACAACCTATCCAGACAGCCGACGGCTCTTGGACTCTCTACTCCGAAAAGTTCCAAGAACACTACCACTCCACCAAAGATGGAGCATTCAATGAGGCTCTATATAAACATGTCTTTCCAGCTCTCTCTCTGATGAAAAAGAGAGATTTGCTGATTTTCGATTCCAATTTTGGATTGGGCTTCAACTCTCTAACTACTATCTCTACTATTTTGAGTAGTTCTAGAAGGGCAGTAATTCACTCTACCGAGATAGATAGGGAATTGGTTCAATCTCTGAAAGAGTTTCCATATCCTCCATTCTTTGAGCCTCTAAAAGATATTATCAAGTCTCTATCAGAAAAGGGGGAATATATATCAAACAATGTAGAGGTCTATATCCATTTTCAAGATACTAGGGAGTTTCTGCAAAGTTGGCAAGGAGAAAAGTTCGATATTATCTACCAAGACCCATTTAGCCCTAAGGTAGCTCCTCAATTTTGGAGTGTTGAATATTTTGAGTTGATAAAAAATGTTTCTCACCCTGAAACGATTATTACCACCTATTCAACAGCTACCCCTGTCCGATTGGCACTCTATGAAAATGGATTTAGAGTATATAGCCATACCTCTGAAAAGGTTCGAGAGGGAACTATTGCATCTATGAAGGAGTTAGCAAGTTTGGTTGAGATAGACATGGAACATAAAAAGAGAGTAAGCTCAAAACAACCTATTTGGGATAGGGACTATTAGCTAACTCTTTGGCTAGTTTGTAACAGCTATCCAAATCCCTTTTAGATGAGGTGAATGTTTGGAATTGGGCAGGAATGGTTTTGGCAGTGGTCTCTCCTATCGCTACAAATATTGTATTGTTGGGTATCTCTCTTTTTAAAAGACATTTCACAACAGAGGGAGAGGAGGCTATAACGATGGAGTTTGGAGGGATAGGATAGCTATTTTTACATCTGGTTCTATATGTAATTACTTCTCTAACATTGGGTAGGGAGCCGAAATCTGAAATAACCTTTTCAGGACGAATATATAGAAATTTGTAATTTCCATATTTGGATTTTATTACATCTACCAAACCTGCTCCATACCCTTTCCCTATTTCCAATATTTTGCCCCCAAGCCTCTCCACCTCATCGCTACTCTTTTGACCTACAACAAGAGCGGGGATATTTTTCCATTGTGGAGATAGTCTATCTATCGACCTTATTCCCTGTTTAGAAGTGAAAATAAGATAATCGATATTTGAGAAATCTATATATATATCGAGATATTCTATTTCAATAGTTGGAATGTGGATAAGCCCCTCCCGATTGAGAGGGGTAGGAGAGAGGAGGAAGATTGGTTTCAAACTACGATTTTGCCTCTTTCATCTTTTGAAATTTGTAATTTACCAAATATTGCTGTCCAATAGAGAGCATATTATTTACAAACCAATATAGAGTCAATCCTGCTGGGAATGTGATAAAGAAGAAGGTAAATATTAGAGGTAGGAATTTGAATATCTTCTCTTGAAGTGGGTCAGTGAAGTTATTAGGGGTAATATGTTGTTGCCAATACATGGAGATACCCATCAAAATAGGTAAGATGAAATATGGATCCATTTTGGCTAAATCGTCTATCCACAATATCCACCCCTCTCCTTGAAGCTCAACCGCATTTAGCAGAACTCTATATATTGCAAAGAAGATAGGGATTTGGAGAAGTAGAGGGAGACACCCACCCATAGGATTTACTCTATTTTTTTGATAGAACTCCATCATCTTTGCTTGGAGTTGTTGAGGATTATTTTTATATTTTCTCTGAATCTCCTTCAATTCAGGGGCAAGTTCTTTCAATTTCTGCATAGAGACCATTCCCCGATAGGTGAGAGGATAGAGAACTAAGCGGACTAAGATAGTGAAAACTACGATAGCCCAACCCCAGTTACCGAGTTGCTGATGAAGCCAATTTAGGAGGGTAAATAGAGGTTTTGCAATGATTGTAATTACTCCATACTCAATCACATCAACCAATTCAGGATTGAGGCTGGATAGGGTTTTATGGTCTTTTGGTCCAATATACCCGCTGAACTCCAATTTTTCAAACCCCTCAACAAATACCATAGGGTTCTCATTTGCATCAGCTTCTATAACTATCGTTGCATCAGGGTCTATATTGTAAAACAGAGTTGTATAGTATCTATCGAAAGATGAAAGAAATTTCACATTTTTAAATAGAGATGTTCCGATAGCATCTCCATCTTCAATAATAGTTAGCTCGTCATTCGCCTTAACCATAGCCCCCTGAACTACGAAACCGTATGGACTTACATCAGGTCTCATACCGTTAGATATGAAAAACTTTTTAGGATTCGACAACGAAACTTTACAGGTATAGTTACCCTTAGGGTAAAAAGTTATCTCTTTTGTAACCGTTACATCACTCAGATTCTGAGTTAGGATAACTTTTCCTGAACCTTTGGATATATCCAATCTCTCAACAGAAGCACTATATGGAGTTGTAAAAGCCTCCTTGTTCAGTTTGCTATCTTCAAATCTGATTTCTAATGGTTTCGGAGATGTTGGATTTATTAGTTGAGCTTGAATTCCCTTATCATTTCTATACTTCTCATCTAATAGAGTTTTGGAGGATATTCGTCCGAACTTGTCTATTGTCAGAGTGGCATTACCAAAATCGACAAATACTATTGAATCCTCTTTCTGAATAGTCTCTCTCTCACTGCTCGGAACTGTCGGGGCTTTCTGCTCCTCAACTTTTTCGCTCTTAGCTACCTGTTCCGTCTCTGTTTTATTGTTCTCTTTCTGAATTGGTTTAGGTGGTGGAAATACCATGCCGTAAATAACGAAAAAGACTACTGATACCGCTGTTGCGAGTAGTAACCTCTGATTTGGAGACATCTTTTCTAACACAATAGATAACCTTTCAAGTGATATTTTTGATTAGATAGTATTTTCCCTTTTGACCTTTTACCGGGACTAGCCAAAAATCTATCTTTCCGATATTGGATTGTAATTCTAACTCAACTTTAACTATCGGGTAATCTATCCCCCCCTCAAAAAGTTGGTTACAGCTCAAAACCCTTTTTACAGAGTTCAAAATAGCTAAAAAAATGTTGTTGTATTTCACCTGCAACCGAACATATTCGGAACAGGTGGGATAGTAGCGACAACTACCATAACTAAATAGAGTTAGAAATCTTTGGTAGAACTCGATGAGGTAGAGAAGGGCAGTTTTCATAATAGATGTCCCATCTGTAACTTTTTCACTTCCAAATATTCTCTATTGAAACTATTAGCCTTTATCACGATAGGAACTCTTTCAACTATTTCAACACTTCTAAGATTGGAGAGCTTTTGGGGATTATTGGTGAGAAGTCGAATTTTTCCAATATTGAGATGTTGAAATATGTAATCGGCAATATCATACCTTCTCTCATCAGCTTCAAAACCCAATTGATGGTTGGCTTCAATGGTATTCAATCCCAAATCTTGAAGATGATAAGCATTCACCTTATTCAAAAGCCCTATATTTCGCCCCTCTTGACGAAGGTAGAGCAGTATTCCCCCCTCCTCCTGTATCCGACTTAGTGCAGAGTGGAACTGGTCGCCACAATCACATTTGAGACTGCCAAAGGCATCCCCTGTAAGACATTCGGAATGGATTCGAGCTAATGGAGCTTCTATATTTTCTATATTTTCAGTCCAAATAGCGAGATGCTCTTTGCCTGAACTCTTCTCCTTGAATGCTTGGATTATGAAATTACCAAATTTAGTTGGTAGTTTTGCTACTTTGGATATTTCCACCTCATCATCTAATATCATCTATTCAATTACCTCCAACGGGTCTATCCGATAACTACCCTTCATAACTTCGAAATAGAGTTTTTTACTCACTCGACCAATAATAGCACCTTTTTTAATTCTCTTACCTTTGTGGATAGATGGAGAGAAGCTGTCAAGATAGGCTAAGACAGTTTGCAATCCGTTATCGTGTTCAATTACTATAAATTTACCCAGTGTCTTATTCTCTTTCATTAGGGTAACTCGACCTTTAAAGATATTTCTAACTTTTGCATGAGGCTTTTTGGGCTTCATTACAACGGCTGAACTGAAAATTTTGAATTTGTAGATAGGGTCTATATATGTTCCAAAACGGGTAATAATTTCATAATTTTTCAGCGGTGCAATAGTCTTTTTCCCTCTATATCTTCTAACTGCCTCTTTTCGATAGGAGCTACTATCTTTTATTCTACTTCTCTTCTTACCTTTGCTACTTTCCCGTTTTGCTTTTGCTACCGCTTCTCTAATCTTTTTCTGTTTTAAAGCTATCTCTTTAAGTCTCTTACGATATTCATCTTTTCTCTTTTTCAACTTTACTATTAGTTGCTCTCTCTCTTTCTTTTTCTTTTTGACTAAATTTTTCTTCTTCTCAACACTTTGAATACTTGCAGAGAGTTTTTCAATTTTTTGAGAAAGCTCCTCTATCTTCTTTTTTTTTACTTGTAGTGACTGGTCCATAAGTTTCAACTTTTGTCTATTCTTTTTACGAATAGTTTCGAACACTTCACTGAAAATTACTGAATTTATAGTTCCCAACTCTTTTCCACCATTCACAATGGAGATAGATATTAGTTTAGCTGAAATATCTATCATCTTTTCGCGAATCTTCTGAGATTCCAATAGAAGTTTATCTGCCTCTTCTTGTAGAGCTTTCAACTTACTTTTTTCACGATGATATTTACTCTTTCCCCGTCTGAGTTCCTTGTCTAATATTTTCAACTCTTGACTAATAGTCTCAATAGCCTTTTTTTCTTTTTCTATCTCTTTGGAGATTTCACGGAGCTTGGAATCTATAAATCTTTTCTGTTGTGTGATTGAACTCTTTCCAGACAAACAAGAGAGAGAAAAGAGGAGTAGCAAAAGGATACGACTGAAAGACATTACCTGCCGTAACTTTCCCTATTTTTCAAAATCGTAACAAGTGCTAAAAGAAAAGAAATAATAACAGAGGTAGCGAGTAATCTGAAAGTATCATGGAAGAAATCGAAAATATCTACATCAATTGAAATCATAGTAAATAGTTCATGCAACCAACCATTGATTTCCAATATCACAAATGTAGCCACTACCAATATGGAGGAGATAAAAGCATCAAAAATTGCTACTTTAAAAAGAACTGCACTCCTCATCCAGATAGGAGCTCCAAAGAGAGCCATAATATGCATTCTCTCGGTATGTTCAAACTGCCATATCCTCATCTCTTTTATCACAAGTAGAGTAGAGACTAAGAAGATTGCAATTAGAAAAATATTGCTAATGTTTTTGAATAAAACTAAGAGTTTATATATTTGGTCGTGGGCTTTGCTATATGTCTCAACTCTTTTTATTTTCTCCATACTTTCTAAATTTTCTTTGATATTGAGGAGTTGGGTAGGGTTGGGATATATCTTCAAAAAGACCCGATAAAAGTTGGGAAGGCTCTCCTTCAATTCACCCAAATCCCCCCTATTGAGTTCATCTTCAAGCCTCGCAACAACCTTTTGGGGGTTGATACTTTCAACCCTATCTATAATTTTTACCCTATCTTTTAGGATATTTTCATCTAACTCTTGTTTAGAGACCAGTATTATTGAGTAATTGTTCCTCAATGTCTCCTCATATATCCCAATAGTTCTTTCGATAATAAAATAGACTTGTAGAGTAAATAGGATTGTAAAGAGTGCTAAGATTAGGGATATATGCTCTCTAAATATCAAATTCATCATAAGACCCCATATCTATCTTTTTCATTTACTATCCGCCCATCGTGGATTGAGTAGTGAGAGTATTCTATATTTAGAGCTGGTGGGATATTGTGAGTTACTACTACAATAGTGGTTTCTAATTGCTGATTTGCCCCCTCCAACAGTTTCCAAATAACTCCACTTGAATAGGCATCTAAATTCCCTGTCGGTTCATCGGCTAATATTATGGTCGGATTGTGAGCCAAAGCTCTTGCCATTGCTACTCGTTGCTGTTCGCCCCCGCTAAGCTCTACTGGAAATCGCCCTTTTCGATGGTATAAATCTACATGAGCCAATAGCTTATCTACCTGTGCCTCACATACCCGTTTAGAGTAGCCGGCAATTAGAAGGGGTAACATTACATTTTTTTCAATATTCCACTCTTTAATCAGTTTGTAATCTTGGAACACTATACCTATATGTTGTCTGAGAGTCATTAAAGCACTTTCTTTAATATTGTTTATTCTCGTGTTGGTTACTATTAGTTCCCCACTTCTGGGCTTTATCTCTCCATAGAGGGATTTGAGAAGGGTAGATTTTCCGCTACCACTTGGACCAGTGATAAATACAAATTCCCCTTTTCTAACTTGGAAGGTAGCATCATATATTATCGGTTCATCTTCTACATAAGCTAATGAGACATTCTGGGCAGATATTACAATTTGGTCACCTATATACATCGCTATAATAACTCTCTTAGGACTTTGTCTATTTTGACATTTATTTCTATGTCCAAAGGCTTTCTAATTAGATATTCTATCTTATTTCCATTGAATAAAATAAATTGGTGTTGAGGGTAGGTATAGCTACCAGCTACGATAGATAGCAGATACCTACCATCTCTCAATCTCAAAATATCTCTAACATGGATAAACCACTCTTTTTCCAAAACTCTATAATCTAGCAGTTCCTCTATTTTCTCTCTCTCTCCTTGTGTCTCTCCTCCATCAGGAACTATCCAACTCTCTTTTGGAGGGGAGCTATCCAAATTCTCCAATCTAAAATTGTAGATATTCTTTTTCATCTTTTTCCATCTCGCCTCATATTTACTTTCTATCTCAATAGGTATATTTTTCCAGAGTTCCATTTTCAATTTTGGCTCTCTTAGGAATAGCTCTAAGGAGTATTGGAAATAGTTTTCGCTATCGGTTCTAAGTTCCAATATTCCTCCAACTTTCAATATCCGTTTAGCTTCTTGTAAAAAATTGGGTTGAATAACTCGTCGATGAGGTTGCTTGTCCCAAGGGACTGGAAAGTGGATATAGATAGTTGATACTCTATTAGATGGGATAGTTTCGAAAAAGTGTCGAGCATCGAAATCTAGAACATAGATATTTTTGAGATTTCTTATCTCTATCTGTTTGAGGAGTTGCTCTATTGAGGGTTTATGGATTTCTATCCCGATAAATGTGGTATTGGGTTCGTTTTCGGCTCTATATAGAAGATGGCGACCGCTCCCAAAACCTATCTCTATTGCAATCTCTCCAAAATCTTGGAATTTGTTGAAAAATTCAACATCTTTCAGATATTCCAAATTGGTGAGATGTTTCGGCTCTTTTAAGTTGAGATTGGAGGAGAGGACTTGGAGATTTAGCATCTTTGCAAGAGCTGATATTGCTACATGGACGGGGTAATTTGGAGAGGGGCGGTGGGTCTTCTCACTCTTTATCAGAACCCTACCCCCTTTCTTTTTCAGCTCTAAAAAAAATTCTTTATCCCGAAATCGGGTAAAAATTAGGTAGCTATTATATTTGCTACTCTTTGCAAGATAGTAGAATTCCACCTCATCATATTTAGAATTATCTTGAAATTGGTCTAAATCGAAATCTTTAACATATATATGTGGCAAGAGAACTCCAATTTTGAGATTTTCCATTTATTATAATATAGAAACAGATAGGAGGAAAAATGGAACTACTGGTAATAAATACAGGGGGAACATTTAACAAGATTTACAATAAGATAAACGGAAAATTGGAAGTTCCCCAAAACAATCTGGCGGTAAAAAAGGTAATTGAGAGTTGCAGTATCGACATAGATATAGAGATAGTAGGTAGAGTATTCAAAGATAGTTTAGAGATGACAGAGAAAGATAGAGAAGAGATATACCAAACTATCTTAGAAAAAGATAGAAAAAAGGTAATCATTATCCACGGAACAGATACGATAGACAAAACAGCCGACTATTTAGACAAGAAGATAGAGGATAGAACTGTAATCCTCACGGGTGGAATGTTTCCAGTCTCAATTAGACCAACAGACGGAGCTTTAAATTTCGGGGTAGCTCTCGGTTACCTGCAACATAGGGATATAGAACCGGGGATATATATCTCTATGAGCGGGATAGTTGAGAAATTCAATAGAATATACAAAGATAGGGAAATTGGAGCTTTTCGATATAGATAGTGAGGGGAGTTGGTGAAAATATTTATAAAATCCAACATGTTTGTTATCCAAACCAACTCATCTATTTTAAGTATAGATTGGTTTGGAGACTTTCTCCTCTCTCATAGCAAAGATACCATATTTCTACCTATGTCAGTAATGATATTTTTAGATGAAGATATTATAGACGAGAGAAAGAAATTTCTCATCAGATTGGCTAAGTTCTACTCGAACCAACACCAGTTGGATTATGAAAGGTTTGTTAGAAATTTCCTAAGATTTCTCAATAGACCAATAAAAATAGAGTTCAAACAAAAAAACATCATTAGAGGAGATGTGGAGGTCTATTTAGATGCTCTCTCTCCAAAAGATGTGAAGATACTACTCCAACACGAGAACCCTTGGATTATCACCCATTTTGTATCACAACTAAATAGATTTATAACTGAATTTGACAATAGGAGACTATTTTTAGATGCATCTGATGATAGGAGCAAAAGCCGTTTAGATAGGGTTCTAAAAAAGAGAAATTTCCTATTCTTCAACATGAAATTTACATATAGTAAGAATTTTCTAACGGTTCTATTTAGTGAATATACCCAAAACTACCAACAACAGCAGGAGCGATACCAATCCTATTCCCAATCTCAATCCAAAAGTCAATCCCAATCCCAAAACAACTCATACAATTTCAATTTCCACCATGAAAACAGCTTCAATAGCCCAAATTACTATCAAGATGCCACATTGGCACACCACTACCGAGTTTTAGAATTGCAATACAATGCATCTTTAAAAGATGTAAAAGCAAATTACAGAAAATTAGCGAAGAGATATCACCCTGACAGGGTGCATAACAAAAATCAAAGTATTGTAGAACTATATACTAAGAAGTTTCAGGAGATTCAAACTTCTTACCAATTTCTAAAAGAGTATTTAGAAGAGAGATAGCCCTCTCAAAGTTGAGAAGGCAGAGAGACATCTAAGCAGGATATACAGATACTTTTTTTCTCTTTTTATCCAATCTTTCGAATTTTACAACCCCATCAATTAGGGCATAAATGGTATGGTCTTTACCGATACCTACATTATTACCCGGATGAACTTTCGTCCCTCTTTGGCGAATAATGATATTACCTGCTACAACTCTTTCACCACCAAATTTCTTAACTCCTAACCTTCTACCGGCTGAGTCTCTATTATTCTGGGTGCTACCTTGTCCCTTCTTGTGAGCCATTTATCTATCCTTTCTATGCTGATATAGATTTGATTCTAACTTTTGTAAATTGTCGTCTGAAACCCTTTTTGAGTTTGCTATCTTTTCGTCTTCTCTTTTTGAAAATAATTACTTTTTTATCTTTACCTTCTCCAATGATTTCGGCTTTCACCGAACCACTATTTAGGGATAGTTTTCCATCTTGAACAATAGCGAGAACATCTAGCTCTATTTCACTTCCTGCCTCTATTCCCAATTTGTCCAAATGGAGAATATCTCCCTCTTGAACTTTGTATTGCTTACCGCCATTCTTTACAATAGCATACATTCTTTTCCCTCTATTTCTCTAAATTCGACTTGAAATAGTATCATACTTTTGAGTTTGGAGAATATGGAACTATTGGATATGTATTATTCATCATTACATACATAATCCCGCCTACGAGATTGACTGCATTGTAGCCGTTTGCATTTAGATATTGAGTCACTTGACCAGTCCGGCTACCTGTTCTACAAATCAGCATAAATTTATTGGTTTTATCCCCAATAATTTTGTGAAGCTCTTCTAAGAACTTTTCAATATTGTATTGTCCCATTTCATCAAAAAATGTAAGGGTGTGAGAACCCTCCAAAATTCCAGTTTGCAACCACTCCATTTCAGTTCTAATATCAATGATTGGTATATCTCTATTTGATTCTAAATACTCTTTCGTTGGATATTCATTCATCTAATAATATCTCCTTCCAATTTGGTATTTTGTAGTTTTGATGCCTAGTTTATGGATAGCATAGTTTATCCCACCAACTAAGTTGATAACATCATATCCATTTTTACTAAGAAATTTGGAAACTATACTACTTCTATGTCCAGTTCTACATATAAGAGCAAATTCTTCTCCATCTTCTACAACTCGATTTAGCTTAGATAAGAAATCGGATACATTGTAATTACCTCTCTCATCGAAAAAGGTAATTGGATAGGAACCGGGCAAAATTCCAGTTTGAAGCCATTCGCTCTCTGTTCTAATATCTATAATTTTCACTCCCGATTTTATAAATTGCAGAGTTGGGTATCTATTTTCCAAATCGGCAATTAGGGAAATGGTCAAGATTGCTAATAGCAATAGTGTTTTTCGAAAAACCATATCCAAATACTCTCCTAAAATTTTTCGATATTATATCCACCCTTTCATCTCTTTATTAGGATAGAAAATGGTTAAAGTCCAATTTTTAGGACCAATTCAGAAAGAACCTATCAATTTAGATGTCTCTTCAATTTCACAACTTGGAGAAGAGTTGAAAAAAATTCCAGAGGTAGCTCCTTGGCTTGAAAAATGTGCAGTAGCTGTAAATGATGAGGTGGTAACTGATAGAGATAGAAAATTGAAAGATGGCGATATAGTCTCACTTCTACCACCTGTATGTGGAGGTTAGAGATGGAACTATATAACTCTCCTCTAAATGTCCCTGAAATATTGGAGCGGTGGTATCTTGAAGAACAGAAAAATAATTTTGGGGCTTTTATCCCCTTTATCGGAATAGTT
>JYMV01002586.1_pt1 | contig 12868 bp, 11 predicted proteins | sample 338911 | NCBI WGS metagenome assembly JYMV01 (sample SAMN03354496, study PRJNA234377) | hydrothermal vent metagenome | biome: Deep sea; feature: Hydrothermal plumes at the Eastern Lau Spreading Center, Western Pacific Ocean; material: Seawater | place: Tonga | collected 2009 | depth 2000 m m | reverse complement strand
GTCGATAATTCCGTTCTCCAATAAAACAAATGCCTGTACTGTCCTTTTTATCATGATTAAGGAATCCAAGCTCACGAGCTTTTTGTCTGACTTTAGATTTTTTGTAGTTTCCAATCGGAAAAATACTTTTTGATAATTGGTCTTGATTCAAAGCGTACAGAAAATAACTCTGATCTTTCTCAGTATTTGCACTGCGGCAAAGTTGGTAAAGGCCATTTGTTTGATTAATATAAGCATAATGTCCAGTTGCGATACGCAAGGCACCCAGATCGAGAGCATGATCCAAAAAAACTCGAAATTTTATTTCCTTATTACAAAGAATATCTGGATTAGGGGTTCGTCCGATTTGACATTCTTTCAGAAATAGTTGAAATACCTTATTCCAGTATTCATCGGAAAAGTCAACCGATCGGAGGGGGATACCAAGGATTTCGCAAACTTGTAGTGCATCGTGATAATCTTCAGTGGCTGTACAAAATTCCGTATCGCTTTCATTCCAGTTTTTCATAAAGACTGCTTCCACCGTGTAACCTTCTTCGACCATCATCGCTGCTGCGACTGCGCTGTCAACCCCACCACTCATGCCAATTATGATTGTTTCAGCCATTGGTATTATGGTTTCAAAGCTTTTTTCAGACCGGACAGTAATTCTTCGACGTCATCTCGCGTATTTCCAGTTCCAAAACTGATCCTCAGAGTGGCGGTATTTAAAGAATCATCCACATTCATGGCTTTTAGAACAGCAGAAGGTGTTACGGTACCGGCACTGCAGGCTGATCCGCTGGAGACTGCAAGTCCATACCGGTCCAGCTTTGCCATAAGTATATCAGCTTTCTGACCGGGAAATGATAGACTGATTAAACCAGGCAAACAATGGTGATGGTCGCCATGGAAAACTAAATTTGGATTAATTTTACCCAGCTTTTTTCTGAAGATTGTTTCCAGTTTCTTCAAATGCTCAGAGTGGGATGATAACTTATCCTTTGCCAACTTGGCGGCAAGTCCGAGCCCCGCAATACCGGCAACATTTTCTGTTCCTGCCCGCAAACCAGATTCCTGACTTCCTCCGATCATCAGTGATTTAATTTTTTTCTTATCCTTAACAAACAGAACACCGACCCCTTTAGGCCCATAAAATTTGTGTGCTGACAAACTCAGAAAATCTACACCCAAGGAATTTATATCGATTGGTATTTTACCCAAGGTTTGAACAGCATCAGTGTGAACAGGAATGTTATACTGTCCCACAATTCTGACTATTTCTTCAATTGGTTGGATAGATCCCACTTCATTGTTTGCCAGCATGATTGAAATCAACCCGGTGTCTTTCTGCAGCGCAGGAACTAACGCTGAAAGATTGACAATTCCTGAATTATTTACTGGTAATAAAGTATGGCTTACACCTAACGGCCCAAGGTTATTTAATACCTTTAAAATGGCAGGGTGTTCAATAGCGGAAGCAATAACATGTTTTTTACTAGAGAATATCAGCGTCCATAAAACCTGGTTATTGGCTTCTGTCCCGCTGCTGGTGAACAAAATTTGGGCTGGGGAGGCTCCGATCGCATTAGCAACTTGTTTCCTGGCGGTTTCTATAATTGATCGTGCTTTTCGTCCTAAAGCATAAATGCTGGATGGATTTCCATAATAAGCCTCATTTATGGATTGCATCAATTCCTTTACTTCAGAGCGTAAAGGTGTAGTAGCACTATGATCAAAGTAAAGCATGGGGCAGCACTCCAGCCGGTGAAGTTAAGTAGGTAAAAAGTGAATAGTTCCGCTTAAGGGTCGTTTCGAATTGCGCCGTATTTAACTGTTTTTTGCAGATGTTCGTAAAAAGGAATTTGTCGTTCTCCAAGGCGGTCAATTATTTTATTTTTATTGTAGTCAAAACGGACTACATCCCAATTAATATGACTATTAATAGTTAGAAAGCCCACAGACCCACGGGGGTCATCATCGAATGGTAGTCCTGTAGCACCCTGGCATAGAATAGTTAGGTTTTCATCGGATTCATTCCTGGGGATATGGACATGTCCGTGGACAAATACCAGCCGTTCTATTTCTGGATGGGCATTCATAACATGTTTCCGCCAATTTAACGCCTCTTGCATTGAAGGAGGATGATCATCCCTTTGGTACCAGGCATGGGTGAATTCAACGAGAGTTGTACCAATAATTTCACGGTGGGAGATTTTCATGGTTCTAATAAATTCATCACCCGCATCCCCCAACTTTTCTGCTGTCCATTTTTCATTCTGCACGATGGCTTGGCAGATTGGGTCATCCGGATTCATGCCTTCGAGAGAAGGGCGTTCTTGCTCCCATAACCTTTCAACTATGTAACGGTCATGGTTACCTCGTATAAAAATGCAGTCCGAAAGTCCTTGAAGTTTTTCCAATGTTTTTTCTGGTTCGGGACCAAGAGAAAAACAATCTCCTAAACATATCATCTGGTCTATGTCGGACCGATCAGCAATAATCGATAGAGCCTTCTCCAAGGATTCTATATTTGAATGGATATCAGTAATAATTGCAAATGTTTTATTAGCCATTATCGGAAAATATAAAATTATTACCTAATAATTCAAATATTACTCTTGGATTTAATTTTAAGTAAAAAACTATATAATCCGCCAATAGATTAGATAAGATTTTAAAAAGTAATGGTAACAAAATCACGTTGGGAGAAGATAATGAATCCTGTAAAATTGGCGGCATGATTAATCAATCTCCAATTCTTATATTAGGTTCCATTGGACTGGATACAATCGAAACAAAATACGGCAAGCGCAGTGAATTATTAGGCGGTTCAGCAACCTACGCTACCATTGCGGCTGGATTATTTTCTCCGATTCACCTGATTGGTATTGTTGGCAGTGATTTTCCAGAACCAGCATATAAATTATTGCTGAAATACACTGCTAACACTGAAGATTTGATCATAGAAAATGGTCCAACATTTCGATGGGGAGGTCGATATCATGGAGATGGGGATGACCGGGATACGCTTTTCACTGAATTAGGTGTATTTGCAGAATTTGATCCTGTTCTTTCTGAGCAAAATCGTAAAGCTAGATGGGTTTTTCTTGCCAATATTCATCCGGCACTGCAAATAAAAGTGCTGGAACAATGCCAAGGTAATCCCTTGGTGGTCACCGATACTATGAATCTATGGATAAAAACAACATCTCGTGAATTAAATGAAATTGTTAGGTGTACTAACGTTTTATTAATCAGTGAAAGCGAATTAAGGGAATACACTGGGTTAGATGAAGTTCGAGATGGAGCAGAAAAAATATTAATGATGGGTCCGGAAAAAGTTGTTATAAAGCTGGGTAGCAAGGGAGCTATATGCATTGACCAGAATGAGGAGATAAAAACTGGTGTTTATCCAGTCTCGAAAGTAATTGATCCCACAGGTGCTGGTGACGTTTTCGGCGGCGGTTTTATCTCGGGTTTATCGCAAGGATTACCCATAATAGAGGCGATGAAAAGAGGTACTGCACTAGCTTCTTTTTGCATTGAGGATTTTGGTATGTCAATGTTGGATAATATTACAAAAAGTGACATTGATGAACGTATTGCACTACTGGAAAAATGATTTACAATCACTTGTTCGGATTTTTCAATTTCCAGTAATATTGTTAAGTTTATTCATGAAGAAGAGGAAATTATGCTAGCCCGAAAGGTTACTGTTCTGTTACATCTGTTATTTATTTGCATCTTTTTTGTTGCCTGTTCAAGCCAGGAATACACGACAGCGAAACTAGCCGTCCAGCAATCTGATTGGTCAAAAGCTGCGGAATGGCTTCCAAAAGCAATGGCCGTGGAACCGGACAATCCGGAAATCCCCATTGTTTTAGGAGTTGAAATATATGCCCGGAATGAAAATTGGGTAGACATGAGAACCATGTTTGATAAGGCGATGGCCTTAGATACCAATAAGAAAGTTGAGGTCAGAGGAGCTTTTCTCACCGTCAGTGAGCAAGTCAATAATTATATCCAGTATTATTGGGCAGAACAGTTCAATGCCGGTGTAGAAATCTTTAAAAAGATTCAGGAAGATCCTGATAATAAAGATGAGTATTTAAAAAATGCGATTGAAAATTTTACCAGTGCATCCGCTATTAATCCAACTGATGGTCAAACGTATACAACATTGTCAAAATGTTACTTTGACCTTGGTGATAAGGAAACCGCAGTAAACCTGATTAAAACAGCTGTGGAGAAGAACCCTGATGATTTTAATGCAAATTTTTCAGCTGGACAGATCTTGTTAAAATGCGAAAAACCAGCGGAAGAAGCTTTGCCTTATTTTGAAAAATCGGTGCAGTTAGACCCATCTAATAGTAATGCTTTGCGGGAATTAGCATCTCTTTATTATGATATTGATCAAAAGGAAAAATCAATTGATGTCTTTCAAAATGCAATTAATAACGAGAAAGATAAAATTGATAAAGCAAATTTGTATTTTAATCTGGGCGTTATTCATAACCAGATGCAAAATTTTGAAGAAGCCGAAAAAGCATTTGATGAGGCATTTTATTTAAATGAGGATGATTATGAGGCGGCTTTAGGTATGGCCAGTTCTTATGAGGGGTTGGGCGATAAATACTTTAATGGCGAAGATGGATTTGAAAAAGATATGGATAAAGCAGCCCGCTGGTACCGGAAAGCAGAGAAAAAGATTAAAGTTGTTAAGAGTATTGATTTTGACAATAGCGCTGCGTACCAACGGCAACTGGAACTGATCCGCTATAAACGAGATATTGCGGAAGGTAATTAAGTATTAGATATAAATGTCGTTGGGAATAATTATTTATAAAACCAGTACTACCCTAATTTTTGTCGTTTATTAAAATATTCATTTAATCCCCGATCCAGATTCTCATCGGTAAACAGAGGGACATAATCGATTAGATTTAACCGGCATTCTTTGCGATAAAAGGATTGAAGTTCGGAAATCAATTTTGTGTAATCAGAGCGTACGTGCCATGGCTCAGTAGTGATCTCTTCTCCGGTCTCCATATCTTTGAACCGAGTTCTGCTATTGAAATCAAATTCCAGCTCTTGACGGTCCAGGATATGAAATACGATAACTTCCTGCCGTCGATGACGAAAGTGCTTTAATCCTTTCATAATATTTTCAGGTTCGTCAAATAGGTCAGAGATTAAAACTACCAGACCTCGTTTTCTGATCCGCTCAGCCATTTCATGGAGTACCGGCTCGATCCGGGTGTCTAGTCCTGGTGATTCAACATCTAAAGTGTTAAGAAGTGTGTTCAGATGGCTTGGAGTGGATTTGGGAGGTACAAAAGAGCGAATTGATTCATCAAATAATACTACTCCTGCCGCATCCTGCTGGTTGATCATAAGGTAAGACAGAGCCGCCAGAAGAAAACTGCTGTATTGAAGTTTAGAAACCGAACCACTGGAATAAGCCATTGACCGACTAGTATCCATTATCAGATGAGCACGCAGATTTGTTTCTTCTTCATAACGTTTTACATAGAGTCGATCTGTTTTGCCGTATAATTTCCAATCGATGTGTCGAATCTCATCTCCAGGGCCATAGGCTCTGTGTTCGGCAAATTCCACACTGAATCCATGATAAGGACTACGATGTTGGCCTATGATATAACCTTCCACCACCATTCGGGCTCGCAAGGCCATGGAATTGAGCATTGCCACCGTTTCGGGTTGCAGATATTTTCGTTTATCTGCCAGTTGCGGCATATTAGGAATCTAAGCGGTCTATTAGTTGGAAAACGATGTCATCAATTTTAATGCCTTCTGCTTCCGCGTTAAAATTTGGGAGCACTCGATGACGCAACACGGGAGGGGCCAACACTTGTATATCTTCGATACTGGGAGTGGGTCGGCCTTGAAGAACGGCACGAGCTTTTGCGCCTAAAACGAGGTATTGTGAAGCTCGTGGACTCGCACCCCAATCAACCCATTCCCGGATAAAATCAAATGAAGTTTCTTTAGTTGGTCGGGTTGCAGACACCAGCCGCACGGCATAGTCAATAACATTTTTTGCAACGGGAACTCTAAGCACTAGATTTTGGTAATCTAATATCGCTTCTTTTTTCATTACTTTTTGGAGACTGTTTTGCTGACCAACCGTCGTTCCCTTGACAATGGCTACTTCTTCTTCCTCAGATGGGTAATCGATTTTCAGGTTGAACATAAATCTGTCCAATTGTGCCTCTGGTAATGGATAAGTCCCTTCCTGCTCAATGGGGTTTTGCGTGGCCAAAACAAAGAATGGTTCATCCAGTGTGTATGTATGCCCACCGGCAGTCACATTGTGTTCCTGCATAGCTTCCAACAGCGCTGCTTGGGTTTTTGGTGGTGTCCGGTTTATTTCGTCAGCCAGGATGATATTTCCAAAAACTGGTCCTTTATAAAATCTAAACGTGCGCTGGTCTGTGTTTGGGTCTGTATCAATCAGTTCTGTACCGGTAATGTCACTCGGCATCAGATCCGGTGTAAATTGAATTCGCTTAAAGGATAGATCCAATATTTCAGCCATGGATTTGATTAGCAGTGTTTTAGCTAATCCCGGAACTCCGACCAGAAGCGTATGTCCTTTTGAGAGTAGTGCATTGAGCATCTGATCCAAGATTTCGGTTTGGCCAATAATGACCTTGCCGATTTCCGAAAAGAATTTATCACGGGCCTTTCCAAGTTCTTCCAACTGCACCAAATCCTGTGTCTGTTCGGGCATTTTATTCTCTCAAATATAGTTGATTAAAAATAGCGGGGCGAAACTTACTTTGATTCCTAAACAGCAGAAAGTGAATTACGAATCTTTTGGGTTTCCCGGTGTATGATCACAAATTCAATCCCATGCGGTACGTCCAAAACGAAGAAAAAGTTTCATTGATTGGTCAAAATTTAACGGAACTGCAATCTATATCAGAACAACTTGGAGAAAAACCATTCCGTGGCCGGCAACTTTATGACTGGATCTACAGAAAAAATATTGATAATCATAATTTGATGACTAATCTACCTGGAGATTTTAAAACTAAACTTAGTGAACGATATAAAGTTCACCCATTGGTTTTGTTGCATCATTCTGAATCAAAGCAGGAACCAACAAAAAAATTTCTTTTTCAAACAAGCAGTGGTCATATGATCGAATCGGTGCTCATGCGCGTCGGCAACCGGTCTACCATTTGTTTATCTACGCAAGTTGGCTGTGCTGTGGATTGTCAATTTTGCGCCACAGCGCAAATGGGGTTTCTGAAAAACCTGACGTCTGGGGAAATAGTTGACCAATTTTCACAGATACGTTCTCTAACACATGAACCTGTATCCAATATAGTCTTTATGGGGATGGGTGAACCATTTTTAAATTATAAGGCTGTCATTCAGGCAGCGGATTTGCTGCACCAGCCGGATGGCATAAATATGGGGTTTGGTCGAATTACGATTTCCACGGTTGGTATTGTACCGAAGATAAGACAATATACTGCAGAAGCGCATCGGTATAAACTTGCTATCAGTTTAAATGGAGTCAGCCAGGAACAAAGATTGGAAATAATGCCTATTTCAAAAGTATATCCATTGAGCGATTTGTTAACTGTGGCCAGGGAATACGCAGACAACTCGAAAAAGCGATTGACGATTGAATATGTTCTAATTGAAGGATTAAATGATGCATCGGAAGATGCAAAAACCTTAAAAGGTCTTCTACAAAATATCAGGTGTAAACTGAACTTAATTCCGTATAATGAAATAGGCAGTTCTTTCCGACGACCATCGGATGATAGGATCAATTCCTTTCTGACTCAACTTGAAGATGCTTCTTTTCCCGTCACTGTTCGTAGGAGCAAAGGAACTGATATTGAAGCAGGTTGTGGACAATTGGCTATAAAGGAAAAAATGATTCATGTTTGAAAAAGAATTGCAGGAAGATGCTAAACTGGAGATGCGTAATCTAGTTCTCTCCATTTTAAGTAACTATGCTTCTGGAATAACAAAGTCAGAATTGACCCATGAAGAGGTAATTGAGAATGCCGCCAAATTTGGAAAAGAAATTATTTCATTATTACTTGGTATTATTGCACAATTGAAGCTTGAAAATGACATTAAATCTTAGATCTGAAGTCGAACGAATTGGTGATGAAATTATTGCCAGACGTCGTGACTTTCACCGTTTCCCGGAGCTTAGTTTCGAGGAATACCGCACTGCGGATGTCATTGCCAAACACCTGACTGATTTCGGAATCGATCATCAAACTCAAGTTGGTAAAACGGGCGTTGTTGGTGAAATTAATTTTGGCGAAGGGCCAACCATTGCTCTACGTGCCGATATGGATGCTCTCCCCATCCAGGAAATTGGTGATTTGGAATTCAAATCCTGCAATGATGGAGTAATGCATGCCTGCGGGCATGATGGCCATATGGCTATGTTGCTTGGAACAGCTAAAGTACTTTCACAGCGTAAAAACAATCTTCGTGGTACGGTTCGTTTTATTTTTCAACCAGCAGAAGAGGGCCTGGGCGGTGCCCGATATATGATCAAAGATGGCTGTTTGAATGGTGTAAAAGAAATTTATGGGCTACACCTCTGGAACTATCAACCTTTAGGGGAAGTTGGTGTCAAGACCGGCCCGGTATTGGCTGCAGCAGATTTGTTTGAAATAATCATTAAAGGCAAGGGCGGACATGGTGCAGCTCCTCAAGGGACTATTGATACTATTGTCGTGGCGAGTCAATTGATTAATGCCTTACAGACAATTGTTAGCCGAAATACCAATCCGCTCGATAACGCAGTGGTTACCATTGGCAAGATCCAGGGTGGTGATAATTTCAATATAATTGCCGATAAGGTAAAACTGGCTGGTACGACCCGGGCTTATACGGAAGAGAATCGGCAATTGATCAAAAACCGAATTTCAGAAATAATTGATGGTATTTCTGTATCTTTTGGTGCAGATATCGTATTGGACTATGAGGACGGTTACCCACCAACTATTAATCATAGTATGCCCACTGAGAATGTTATGAAGGCAGCGTCCCGGGTTGTGGGTAAAGGTGCCGGCAGTCCATATCTTTCGATGGGCGGTGAAGATTTTTCCTATTATCTACAGAAGATTCCCGGCTGTTTTTTCTTTATTGGTTCTGCTCCGGATAATCGTGATGTATTTAGTACCCCTCATCACTGTTCTCATTTTGATATTGATGAAAAGGCATTATTGGTGGGGTCATCCATCTTCCTCAATTTGGTTGAAGATCTTTTAGCTTAAATATGATACGGTTTATCATTGGAATTTTTCCAATGTTGATGACAGGGCAGGTGTTGGTTACTGAATTGGTGGATCGTGCGGATTTAAACGGAACTCTGCGAAAATACTTGATAGATCAAATAGAACCTTATACAGGAAAAACTTATTTTTTTTATGGAAATGGCGTTAAAGAGTTTAATGGTTCATTATTTGATGGTTTGCAGCATGGTCAATGGATCTGGCAGCATCCCAATGGGCAGAAAAAGAAGAAAGGTCATTTTAAAAGTGCAGTTTATGACAGCCTGTGGCAGTGGTGGTATCCAAACGGACAATTAAAACAGAAAGGTTATTTTGTTGATGGGAAGAAAGATGGTTCCTGGAAACTTTGGCATGAAAACGGTGTGATCTCATCAGTAGAACCTTATGAAAATGGTATTCTTGATGGAAAACGACTTCTTTGGTTTGAAAATAGAAAAATAAAAGGTGAAACTGTCTATTCAAATGGGGTCAAGAATGGTCCAGATCGAGGGTGGAATAATAACGGAAATCCTAAATGGTCGTTCCGTTGGAAAGGTAACAAGGAACATGGACCGCAAATTGAATGGGGTGAACAGGGTTTAAAACTTTATGAGCATAATTTTGCAAATGGAGTTGCTCATGGAAAATTCATTGAGTATTTCCCTGGCGGCCAAAAACGCCAAAGCGGAACATTCAAATCCGGTGTCCGGCAAGGTGAGTGGACTTGGTGGTACTTAGATGGGGAGATTGCTTTATCTGGAAATTACACAATGGATGTGCCAACAGGGACATGGATCTGGGTAATGGTAGAAAGGCAGGATCTAACTCTGAAAGATGATCCAGAACCAGCCTGGGTTCAGAATCGCATCCAGGAATGGCTTAAAGTTTCTCAGTAACCCACTGCAGACGTTTCTCCGCGACAATCTCCGGCGCCGTACAGACCATCTTCTGTGATCAGAATTCCATTTGCTTCACCGATATAACTTTGCTTGCTACTGCCACCTTGGTACAGCATTATAATGTGTCCACGGGATTCAAGTATTTTAATTATCTCCTTTGAAATTGACCGGGGTTCTACAGAGATGGCATCCGGTGGAAGCCACTGATGGTGAACCCGTGGTGAACAGACCGCTTCCTTGATATCCATCCTATGCAGAACCACATTTATTATACATTGCAAGACTGTAGTAATGATGGTTGATCCACCCGGAGTTCCAATGGTCATCATAGGTTTACCATCGTAAAGCAGAATAGTAGGAGTCATAGAACTCAATGGACGTTTAGTTGCTGCAACAGCATTTGCTTCGTTTCCTACCAGGCCGTATGCGTTTGGAACTCCGGGCTTGATAGAAAAATCATCCATTTCATTATTCAGGAAAAAACCAGTACCAGCTACTAAGTTACCACCACCATAACCCAGGTTTATCGTGGTGGTCACAGCTACAGAATATCCATCTTTATCTACAACTGAATAATGAGTGGTTTCGGTGCTTTCGTATCCTGGTGGAGGGCCGGAGAAAACATCTTTACTGGGTGTAGCCTTTGTCATGGAGATGTCAGTAATGCGCGCCTTTGCGTAATTCTTAGATGCTAGCATTTCTGCGGGGACATCCCAAAAGTCCTCATCTCCCAAATGTTCAGCCCGATCGGCATATGCGCGGCGTTCAACCTCTGTCAGTATGTGAATATAATCAGCTGAGTTCCATCCCATTGTGTCTAAACGGAAATTTTCCAGCATGTTCAGCATGTGCACTAAAAGAAGGCCTCCCGAACTTGGTGGTCCCATAGATACCACTTCTATATTATGAAACGTGCCTGTGACCGGTTCACGATATACAGAATTATAATTTTTAAGGTCTTCATGGGTTATAAGTCCATTCCCACGTTTCATCTCTTCTACTATCAGGTCAGCAACAGGGCCGGTATAAAATCCATCCTTACCGAATTTCGAAATTCGTTTCAGGGTTTTTGCCAGGTCTTTTTGCACAAACCGGTCACCCGATTTCCAAGGTTGCCCATTACTCCGGATAAATATTTTGGCTGCAGCGTCATTGCGCTGAAATAATTCCTTATAATCATTAAATCGTTCCGCTTCGTAGTAGGATAGAATGAATCCTTTATCTGCCAGGCGAATAGCTGGTGCAAGTAACTGGTACCTGGTAATGTTTCCTGAGCCATGATCTGACCATGCTTTAAGAAGTCCGCTCACAGTACCTGGTACTCCGCTGGCAGCCCGTGTGTATAGTGACATATCTGGAACCACAGCACCCGTATCATCGAGGAACATATCTCTGTATGCGGCCTCGGGTGCTTTTTCTCTATGATCTAATGTGAATCTTTCACCCCTATCTGAAACCCCTATCATGAACCCGCCGCCGCCAATATTACCGTTGGATGATGATGTAACCGCTAGTGCAAAACCTACAGCCACAGCTGCATCCACAGCATTGCCGCCTTTTTTAAGAATTTCTACCCCAGCCTCGGAAGCTTGGTGACTGGTAGATACCACCATTCCATTTTCAGCAAAAACTGGATCCGGCGTTGCAGCGAATAAATATGGCAGAAGGATAAATAGAGAAATTATAGTTGGTAAATATTTAAATAATTTCATGTTTCTCAAGGTTCTGTATTTTTTCCTCAGAGTAATTTAGCAGTGAAGACAGTATTTCAGTCGTATGTTCTCCAAGATTAGGAGCTGGCTCTGTCGGGATCTCTGGAGCTGCTGAAAGGTGAACTGGTGTTCGGGCAAATTGATAGGATCCCACATCAGGATCTACAATTTCTATCAGCCCTTTTCGTGCTTCTATTTGTTCAGATGCGAACACTTCTTCAGCTGTTAAAACCGGACCGACAGGCACACCATTCTCATTCAATAGTAATTCTGCTTCTGACCGGGTTTTATTTTTCAGCCAGTTTTCAATGATGGGTGTCAATTCAATTGAATGTGCCGCCCGCGCGGTTCCGGTTCTACTGCGTTCATCCTCGATCAAATTTTCCTGATCGATCACTTTGCATAGCCTGCCCCACATGATATCATCAGGGATGTTCAGAGCCAGGTAACCATCTTTACATTTGAAAGCTCCTCGGGGGAAAAGATGCATTAACCGTCCCCGCTTAGGTTTCTGACCCGTGATTGAGTAGAGCATAACCATTCTTTCATTTAATGAAAGCATATTGTCCAGCATAGCGCTATCTACAAATTGGCCTTTTCCAGTTTTCTCCCGCATAAAAAGTGCCTGCATGATTCCATATGCAGTACACATTCCGCTATATATGTCAGCCATTCCATATATAGTCCAGCTTGGGGGCTTATCTTCAAAGCCTACCAGATGCATGATACCGCTCATGGCCTCTACTACTATGTCAAAAGCCGGACGATGAGAATCCGGACCTTTATAGCCATCAAGTCTTCCGAATCCTGATATAGCTGCATAAACAAGCCTCGGATTCAATTCCTTCAGCGTATCGTAACCAAGCCCCATGCGCTCCACCCCGCCAGGCGTCAAATTTTCTACCACCACATCCGCTTTTTGAATCAGATCCTTATAAACCTGTCTCCCCTCATCTATTCGCAAATTAAGAACTAAGCTCTTTTTATTGCGGTT
>JYMV01016599.1_pt1 | contig 12871 bp, 10 predicted proteins | sample 338911 | NCBI WGS metagenome assembly JYMV01 (sample SAMN03354496, study PRJNA234377) | hydrothermal vent metagenome | biome: Deep sea; feature: Hydrothermal plumes at the Eastern Lau Spreading Center, Western Pacific Ocean; material: Seawater | place: Tonga | collected 2009 | depth 2000 m m | reverse complement strand
TCGTTGATTAATTTCAGCTTCGCTTAATTTTTTCATCACTACTATTTTTGTTGAATTTATAAATTTTGAAATTGAATTCTAGCTGATCAAACTAAATTTAGTACAAGCTTAACATCACGAAACCAGCGTATCTTTTACCACATCTTGAATGGTGATCTGAAGATTTTTAGGCAATAAATTATCTTTGGGCAATAAGGCTAAAAAACGATCCTCGTTAGAATCGTAAACACTTTTAAATAACGGATTCTCAAGCTGAAGTTGCTTACAAATTTCGTCGATCAAATCGATATGATGTACTAAATCTGTGCTTCCTAAATGAAAAACTCCTTCCAAGTCGCGATTAATGATGTAATGTAATTGTTGCGTAAATTTAGAAATACTCGTGGCATTGGTCACCACATTCGGGAAAACCTCGATCGCTTCGTGCAGATCGTGTAAAATTTTTAATTCTTCAATTCTGGGAGATTTGGCGCCATAAACCATCGGTAAACGAGCAATCACATATTTTTCGTTGGGTAAACGAAGTAAAGCGTTTTCAATTTTTATTTTGAATTTACCATAAACACTTAATGAAAGTGTTTTGTCGTATTCGTAAGAAGGGTAATTGGTAAATGCATCAAATACATTGGCAGACGATAAAAAAATGAGTTTCGAATCGTGAGTGAGAATATAATTTATAGCTTCAAAATGAGCGTAAATCTGCGCTTCAAATTCGCCACGCATAGCTGAAATAATAAGATCAGGCTTTAGGTTTTTTAATAAAATTTCTAAAGATTCTGTTTCTGCATCCCATTGATGAAATTTTCGGTTCTTATCGAAAAAATCATTTTCTGTTCTGTAGGTAGCGTGCACATTAAAATAGGGCAGAAGCTCTTTGTAAAGGGCATTTCCTAGAAAGCCGCTTCCGCCTAGAATTAATATTTTTTTTGAATTTTTGATAAACTTGGGGTTTGTACTATAAACGGTAAAAAAAGAAAAACTAGTGCTAAAAACAGAATAAAATTGTCTTCAACACTAGTTAAAATTTATTTTCGAAAAATTATCCTTTGTAAAATGGCGGTTTAACCACTTTTGCCGGAATTGTTTTCTTTCTAATTTGAATAAAAATTTCGGTTTCAGGTTTACTGAATTCAGTTTTTACATAACCTAAACCAATTGCTTTACCGGTTGAAGGTGATTGCGTACCAGAAGTAACTACACCAATTTCATTTCCGTCAGCATCGGCGATTATATAATCTTTACGAGGAATACCACGCTCAGTTAATTCGAAACCGACCAATTTACGTTTTGGTCCTTCTTCTTTTTGTTTCTTTAAATTTTCTGAATTTATAAAGTCTTTCGTGAATTTAGTGATCCATCCTAATCCGGCTTCGATAGGAGAAGTGGTTTCATCGATATCGTTACCATATAAACAGAATCCCATTTCTAAGCGAAGCGTATCACGAGCTGCAAGACCGATTGGTTTAATCCCGAAATCTGCTCCGGCTTCTAATACTTTTTTCCAAACCTGCTCAGCAAATTCGTTTTTTACATAAATTTCAAATCCGCCACTTCCGGTATAACCTGTGGCTGAAATAATTGTATGTGCAGCACCGGCAAAATCTCCAATTTTAAAATTGTAGAATTTTATTTCGGCTAAATCTATATCAGTAAGCGCCTGCATGGCTTCTACCGCTTTTGGACCTTGAATCGCCAATAAAGAATAATCGTCTGAAACATCTTTTAAATCGGCACCCATAGTGTTATGCTGCGAGATCCAATTCCAATCTTTATCGATGTTTGAAGCATTTACAACTAGTAAATACTTTTCTTCATTCATTCGGTAAATAATTAAATCATCAACAATACCGCCGTCTGCGTTAGGCATACACGTATATTGTGCTTTCCCGTCGATAAGTTTAGCAGCATCGTTAGACGATATTTTTTGTATAAGATTTAAAGCTTCTGGCCCAGAAACTAAAAATTCTCCCATATGTGAAACGTCGAAAACACCAAGTTTTTCGCGAACCGTTTCGTGTTCAATATTTACTCCTTCGTAAGAAACCGGCATATTATAGCCCGCAAACGGAACCATTTTAGCACCAAGCTCTTCGTGTATATGTGTAAGTTGCGTATTCTTCATGACCGCGTCTTTTTAATTTTTGGCAAAATTATCAAAAAATAAAGAGTAGCGATAAGAAGTTTTAAAATATTATTGAAATATCGCTGTAATCTTAAAAAAATCCATAAAAAAAGCCCAAGCGATCGCTTAGGCTTTGAGGTTTTAATTCAGCTGAATTTATTCTGCGTTTCCGTACATATTAGATTCACCTCCATCAATTGCAATGGTTTGGCCGCTAACATATCCGTTTTCTTTACTTAGTAAAAACGTCACTAAATTTCCTACGTCTTTTGGGTCTCCTAACGCACGAGTAGGATTTCTTGATGCATATTGCGCTTCAGCAGCTTTAGGATCATCCGGATTTACTTGTTTAAAAGCTTCAGCAACCATTGGCGTTAAAATTGCTCCCGGTGCGATAGCATTGGTTAAAATACCATCTTTACCAAATTCTAAAGCAGCATTTTTCGTCATCCCGGAAACTGCGTGTTTACTGGCAACATAAGGAGTTTGATTTAATACTCCGCGAATACCTCCAACCGAAGCAACGTTTACGATACGACCAAATTTTTGTTTTTGCATTACAGGAATTACGTAACGTAAACCATAATAAACACCCATCAGGTTAATATCGATCACTTTTTTAAATACTTCTAAGTCGTACTCGGTCATCCCGGCTTGTTTACCTTCGATCCCGGCATTATTGTATAAACCGTCGATTTTACCAAATTTTTCTACCGTAGCATCGACATAATTCTTTACATCGTTTTCGTTAGAAACATCTGCTTTAACGGTTAAGATTTCAGTTTGGTAAGCTGATCTTAATTTTTCTTCAGCTTCTTTCAACGCTTTTTTATTGTAGTCTACCAGTGCTAGTTTTGCACCTTTCGAGGCTAAAACTTCTGCTGCAGCATAACCTAATCCCATTGCGGCACCGGTTATAATTATAACTTGATCTTTCATAAAAATTTATTGTTTCTTATTGAAACATAAATTTACGGCTATTCAATATTTCAACCCTTAAAAAAATATTAAATTAATTTTAATTCAAAAGGTAATCTTTTAATGCTAAATAATTTTCTATCCTGATGCTTTTCTTTTCTTTTTGAATTACTTCTTTGATTTGTTTCGGAATAGCTATCTTGGTTGAAAGTGTTTCTTCAACAGTTTCTAAAAACTTTACCGGATGAGCAGTTTCTAGAAATATACCTAAAGCATCAGGAAATTTGTCTTTTACTTTTTGCCAACCTAAATAACCCACAGCACCGTGAGGATCTGTAATGTAATTAGTTTTTGTATAAATTTCTTTCATCGCCTTTTTAGTTTCGTCATCGGTAAAACTAAAGGAAGAAAATGTCTTTTTTAAAGCTTCAGTATCATTGCTATACAATTGCTGAATTCTTACAAAATTACTGGGATCGCCAACATCCATCGCATTAGAAATGGTTGCTATTGAAGGTTTTGCTGAATAGGTTCCTGTCTTTAAAAACTGCGGAACAGTATCGTTCATATTGGTTGCTGCCACGAAAAACTCAATCGGTAAACCCAGACTTTTAGCTAACATTCCTGCACAAATATTCCCGAAATTTCCGCAGGGAACCGAGAACAGTAATTTTTTATGTAAGGGTTTCAATTCTTTATATGCAGAGAAATAATAGAACATTTGCGGTAACCAACGCGCAACATTTATAGAGTTAGCTGAAGTTAAGTTTAAATTATTCAATTCTTCATCTAAAAAAGCTTGTTTTACCATCGCCTGGCAGTCGTCAAACGTACCGTCGACTTCTAAAGCGGTAATATTTTGACCTAAAGTAGTGAGTTGTTTTTCTTGAATTTCAGATACTTTTCCGCTTGGGTAGAGAATAATTACTTCAACGCCTTCCACACCTAAAAAACCATGAGCTACTGCGCCACCGGTATCGCCGGAAGTAGCTACCAATACCCGAATTTTCTGATTTTTTTTATTTCTGTTGAAATAACCTAAACAACGCGCCATAAATCGTGCGCCAACATCTTTAAAAGCCATCGTCGGGCCGTGAAAAAGTTCTAAAGAATAAGTTCGCTTATCAAGTTGAATTAGCGGAAAATCAAAGTTTAAAGTTTCTTCTACAATTTTGCGGAGTTCTTTCTTCGGAATTGATTCGTTCACGAACTGTCGAATTACTTCATAAGCAATTTGTTCATTGCTCATAAACTCAATAGTTTCCAGCATTAATTTATCGAGCGGAATCAAACTTTCCGGGAAATATAAGCCTTTGTCAGGAGCAATTCCGTTAACGGTTGCTTCTTCAAAATTTACGGTTGGTGCTTTATGATTTAAACTGAAATAATTCATTTTGTTTAGTTTTTGTTTTTTTTCGACCTGAGTCCACTCATGATCTTATAATCATTTTCTTTATGATGTGATGCTGAATCAAGTTCAGCATGACGAAACTTATAACGTCATCCCGGACTTGATCCGGGATCTCATCCTTCTAGTGATTGTAAATTCAAATTCATGGCTTTATTCTCTTTATGTGATGCTTAATCGAGTTCAGAATGACGGAATAGTTTTTCATCTAAAGAAGCTTAATCCCGTCACGATTAATTTTAGAAACGTGAACATCGTAGGCTACTTCAAATTTACGATAAACCTCTGCCATCGCAGCAGCGATTTGATTTGCGGTGGCTTCATCTTTACTCAGCGCAAAAATGGAAGGGCCGGAGCCGGAAATTCCGCTGCCTAAAGCTCCGTTTTTCAACGCAGTTGCTTTTACTTCATCAAAACCGGGAATGAGCACGCTTCGTAAAGGTTCGACAATTTCATCGTGTAAACATCTCGCCAACAACTCATAATCGCTCGTATATAAAGCACTAATTAAACCGCCTAAATTTCCCCATTGGGTAATCGCGTTTTTTAAGGAAACGGAATGTTTTAAAACCGAACGCGCATCGGCAGTTTTCACTTCTAACTGCGGATGAATCACCGTTGCCATTAATTGTTCGGGTACGGGAAGTTTAATCACATCAAGCGGATCGTAACTTCTTACGAGCGTAAAACCGCCCAAAAGGGCAGGAGCAACATTATCGGCGTGTAAAGAACCACTGGCTAATAATTCACCTTGCGTCGCAAACGGAATCAATTCTTTAGCTGAAAAAGGTTCATCGAGCAATTGATTAATACCGAAAACCGCTCCGGCTGCGCTTGCGGCGCTACTCCCGATCCCGCTGCCGGGTTTGATGTTTTTATAGATCTCAATTTCGAAACCTGCTTTGAGTTCTTTTAGGTCATTTAATAAAGCTAAACCGGCAACTCCGGCAACATTTTTTTCAGTATCTAATGGTAAATCCTGACCCACAATTTTAGTGATTTGAATACCCGGAGTTTTCGATTTTCTAATGATCATTTCATCGCCGGGTTGTTCTAAACAAAGTCCGAGGACATCGAAACCACAGGAAACATTGGCAATGGTAGCCGGGCAAAATAGTTTAATTTCTTCCATCGCTTAATAATTTCCTATTCGTATAATATCGGCAAAAATTCCTGATGCCGTTACATCGGATCCGGCTCCGGCACCTTTGATGATCAAGGGTTGTTCAACATATCTTTCGGTATAAAATAATACGATATTGTCTTTACCTTCTAGATTGTAAAATGGGTGTTGCTGCGGAATTTCTTCTAAACCAACACTCGCTTTTCCGTTATCAAATTGTGCGACGTATTTGAGTCGGCTATTGTTTTGTTGAGCGCTTTTGAATAATTGATTGAAGTGATCTTTATGTGATTCTAAACTTTTGAAGAATTCTTCGACATTTTCAGTTTTTAAACATTCTTCGGGTAAAAATGATTCATTTTGAATATCGTCTAATTCTAATTGATAACCACTTTCACGAGCGAGAATAAGAATTTTTCGCATCACATCAATTCCGCTTAAATCTATTTTAGGATCTGGTTCTGTATAACCTTCAACTTGCGCTTGTTTTACGACCTCGACAAACTCGTGATCGTCATCAAAATTATTGAATACAAAATTTAAACTTCCTGAAAGAACCGCTTGAATTTTAGTAATCTTATCTCCGGAAGCGACTAAATTTTTTAAAGTATCGATAATCGGTAAACCGGCACCAACATTGGTTTCAAACAAAAATGGAGCATTATAATCGCGCGAGAGTTGTTTTAGTTCTGCATAATTTTGATAAGCCGAAGAGCTTGCAATTTTATTACACGTCACTACCGAAATACTATTTTTTAAATATTGCGCATAAGTAGCGGCAATAAGATCATTAGCTGTGTTATCGACGAAAATACTGTTGCGTAAATTCATCGATTTTATTTTTTGAAAAAATAAATCTTTATCAGCTTTTTCTCCGTTTTCCAGTTGTGCTTCCCAGTTTTTAAGCGAAATTCCGCCTTCTTGAAAATGCATTTTTCGAGAATTAGAAAGCGCGATCACACGAACATTCAGTTTTAAATTTTCTTTTAAAAAGTTCTTCTGTTGCTGAATTTGCTTTAAAAATTTAGCTCCAACATTTCCAACGCCCATCACAAATAGATTAAGTTGTTTGACGTTTTCTTCAAAAAAGCGTTCGTGTAAAGTATTTAGAGCCTTTTTAACGTCTTCCTTTTTGATAACGGCAGAAATATTCCGTTCGGAAGCTCCTTGGGCGATTACCCGAATGTTCACATTATTTTTACCCAAGGCACTAAACATTTTTCCGCTTAAACCTTGATGACTTTTCATATTATCACCTACTAATGCAATAATGGCTTGATCGTTTTCTACAACAACCGGTTTTATGCGATGTAAAGAAATCTCGTAAGTAAAAGAATGGTCGAGCGCTTCTTTTGCTTTTTCTGCATCTTCACTGGCAATAGCTACACAAATGCTGTGTTCTGAAGAAGCTTGTGTGATAAGTACCACGCTAATTTGGTCAACAGACAATACTTCGAAAAAACGTTTAGAAATACCCGGAATACCAACCATTCCCGGACCTTCGAGTGAAAGTAAACTAATATTTTCAATATGACTTATTCCGCGAACTGGACGATTTTTACCGTTAGTGTTTTTGGTAATGAGCGTTCCTTTTTCATCAGGTAAAAACGTATTTTTGATATGAATAGGAATTTCTTTTGCCAAAACAGGTTGAATAGTTGGTGGGTACAAGACTTTTGCTCCAAAATGAGAAAGTTCCATCGCTTCTTGGTAAGAAATCTTTTCAATGGCAACTGCTTGCTTCACTAAACGTGGATTGGCAGTGAACATACCGCTAACGTCGGTCCAAATTTCTAAAACTTCCGCATTTAAAGCAGCAGCAGCAATCGCCGCTGTATAATCTGAACCACCGCGGCCCAAAGTGGTCGAATCTCCAGAAAGGGAAGAAGCCACAAAACCCGGCATTAAACAAACCTGCGCTTCAGCTTCAGCAATATTTTCAATTAAATTTTTCTGAGTGATTTCAAAATTTACTACCGCTTTACCGAATTGATTATTAGTTTTAATAAATTTTCTACTGTCTTTGTAGGCGCATGAAATTCCTTCCGCAGAGAAATAACTATGAATAATTTTTGAAGAGAGCAATTCACCATAACCCAGAATTTTATCTAAAAGTTTCGGAGTGGTCTCGCCAATTAAAAAAGCGCCCTCTAATAAAGTTTCTAACGTATTGAGTTCTCGTTTTAAGAAACTCATCACCGAGCTTTGCTGTTGAACCGGTATTAATTTTTTGACAACCTCTAGATGTTTTTTTTCGATTAACATAAAGGTTTCACGATATTCTTCTTTTTGTTGACTTGCTAAAAATGCGGAGTCTAGAAGTAAATCGGTTACGCCGCCAAGTGCTGAAACCACGACGCATAAGCGCTTAGAGTTTGCTTGTTGTTGAACAATATTTTTTACGAGTTGTATATTTTCTGCATTCGCTACAGAAGTCCCTCCAAATTTGAGAACTTTCATAAGTTTTGCTTTTAGATGAAATGGAAAATGTGATTCGGTTTGTAAAAACAAACCAATATAACCTAAGGATGATATGAATTATTTATACCCCAAACGGGGTAATGGTAGTGATTGTAGAAATAGCAATACTGCCCGAATTAGAAATTTCGGTAAATATTAAAGATATGTTATTGCTATGCATCATAAGAATGTATCCATCTCAAATGTATTACATTTATATAGAGAAACCAAGCGGTTTAGAGAAATTGATAGTTTAATAATTTTTGAAATATATTTTGAATAATGAAAATTTTTAACAAAGAAAAACTCAAGGAAGCTGATGAATTCACAATAAAAGAGCAAAATATTAATAGTGATGAATTGATGGAACGAGCGGCGATTCAGCTTTTTGGATGGTTAAAAACACAATTAAAAGAAAACCGACCAAAAATTAATTTGTTTTGCGGAATAGGAAATAACGGTGGTGACGGATTGGCTTTAGCGCGTTTATTGCTGAATGACGGTTATGAAGTAGAAGTTTATATCGTGAACATTAGTGATAAACGATCGGATGATTTTCTGTTGAATTTAAAACGATTAAAAGAACATCAATTTTGGCCGGAATTTATTAATGAAAATTCAGATCTACCGGAATTAAATCAAGGGGAAATTGTTATTGATGCTATTTTCGGGATCGGTTTAAATCGGCCGGCAGAAGGTTGGATCAAAGAATTAATTCAGCATATCAATCAGTCAAAATCTTACGTAATTGCGGTCGATGTGCCTTCCGGATTATATTTAGATAAAGCGCCCGAAGATCCTGAAGCTATTATAAAAGCAGAAATAACCATTACTTTTCAACTCCCAAAATTAGTTTTCTTTTTACCGGAAACCGCAGAATTTGCCGGTCGTGTAGAGATCGCAGATATTGGTTTAGATCGGAATTTTATTGCCAAAACAGCTTCAGAAGCCTTATTAATTCAGCAACACGATGCGCAACGTTTATATAAACCCAGAGGAAAATTTTCACATAAAGGTACGTTTGGTCATTGTTTAGTTGCCGGCGGAAGTTATGGTAAAATGGGAAGTGTTTTACTAGCGACCAAAGCAGCGTTAAGAGTTGGAGCGGGAAAGGTGAGTGCGTTGATTCCAAAATGTGGTTACAATATTTTACAATTAGGTATTCCGGAAGCGATGGTGATTACTGCTGAAAATGAAAATTTTTTAGAAAAAACGTCTATAGATTTTACACCTGAAAGTATTTGTTTTGGGATTGGCGCCGGAAAAGAAGAAGCGACAAAAGAATATTTAGAACAGCTTTTAAAAGAAAGAACAGCTCCGCTATTAATCGACGCAGACGGAATTAATATGTTAGCTGAAAACCAAGATTTATTAAAACTGTTACCTGAGAAATCAATCTTAACGCCACATCCAGGAGAATTGAAACGTTTACTAGGAGAGTGGGAAGATGATTTTGATAAACTGGAGAAAGCCAAAGCATTTTCTTTAAAATATAAAGTGATTCTAGTGATTAAAGGCGCTTATACGATCACGATCGCCGATAAAAATTTATATATAAACTCTACCGGAAACCCGGGAATGGCAACTGCCGGAAGTGGCGATACCTTGTCAGGAATAATTGCCGGATTGGTAGCGCAAGGTTATGATGCAACCATCGCAACGGTTTTCGGAGTTTATTTACACGGAAAAGCCGGTGATCTGGCAGCAGAAAAATTGGGTTTTGAAGCGGTAATCGCCGATGATCTTATTCAGCATTTGGGAGAAGCTTATAAAAGTTTATTTGAATAATACTTAATAGTTGAGAAAAGACTTGGATATTTTGTAAGATATCTTCAATTTTGAAGCTCAATATTAACAATTGTTTAAAGAAATGAGAGAAACCCATTATATAAGTCGAGAAATTTTAGATTTACCTCAAATTCAGCAGATTCTAGAAGAAAATAAATTATTGGCATTAAGTGACGAAGCAAAATTAAGTATCGATAAAGCCAGAAATTACCTCGATCAAAAAATGGATGCTTCTCAGGAGCCTTTCTACGGAATTAACACCGGGTTTGGTTCTTTGTGTAATGTGAAAATTTCTAGAGAACATTTGGTTCAGCTGCAAGAAAATTTAGTGATTTCTCACGCCTGCGGAACCGGGGATAAGGTAAATTCGAAAATCGTAAAGCTAATGTTGTTGTTGAAAATACAATCCTTAAGCTACGGAAATTCAGGAATTACCCAAGAAGTAGTTTTACGCCTCATCGATTTTTTTAACGAAGATGTGTTACCGGTAGTTTACGAACAAGGTTCTTTGGGAGCATCAGGAGATTTATCGCCATTGGCACATTTATCGCTTCCGCTATTGGGTAGAGGTGAAGTTGAAGTAGATGGAAAAATTTATTCTTCCGCAGAAATTCTTCAGCAAAAAGGATGGGAGAAAATAAATTTACGTTCTAAAGAAGGTTTAGCTTTGTTAAACGGCACGCAGTTTATGAGCGCTCACGCCGTATTTTCTTTAATTGAAGCTTATAAATTATCGTATTTAGCAGATGCGATCGGAGCCGTTTCTGTAGATGGTTTTGATTGTAATCTTTCTCCGTTTGATCCTTTAGTACATTACGTGCGACCACATCGCGGACAAGTAAAAACTGCAGAACGCATCTTAGAATTTTTAGAAGGAAGCGAAATTGCAGAAAAAGTTAAAGAAAGTGTTCAGGACCCTTATTCATTTAGATGTATACCGCAGGTTCACGGAGCCTCAAAAGATACGATTCGGTTTGTACATCAAACGGTAAAAACAGAAATTAATAGTGTAACCGACAATCCGAATATATTTGTTGAAGAAGATAAAATTATTTCTGGAGGAAATTTTCACGGTCAGCCACTTGCCTTAGCGATGGATTATTTAGCAATCGCTTTAGCAGAATTGGCAAATATTTCTGAACGTAGAATTTATCAATTAGTTTCCGGTTTACGTGAGTTACCAATGTTTTTAGTAGATGATCCCGGTTTAAATAACGGGTTTATGATTCCGCAATATACCGCAGCGAGTATTGTAAGCCAAAATAAACAATTTTGTACGCCGGCGAGTGTAGATTCGATAGTTTCTTCAAACGGACAGGAAGATCACGTGAGTATGGGTGCAAATGCTGCTACGAAATTGATAAAAGTAGTAGAGAATTTAAAATCGGTCTTAGCTATTGAATTATTTAACGCTTCACAAGCACTGTATTATCGTGAGCCATTACAATCTTCTAATTTTATTATGCAATTGGTAAATAGCTTTAGAGAAGAAGTTCCTGTAATGAAGCAAGATAAAGTAATGGCAGAAGAAATTGCAAAAGCTAAATTGTATATTACTCAGTTTGGTATCGATCAAGAGATCTTATTTGAAAATTAATAACAATCACTATTTTCTAAAAGCGGTAGGGCATCTTCATAATTTAAAAATGAATAAACCTTAACATTTGTCATTTGTTTGAGGTAAACTAAATTTTCAAAACCTAATTTGTTGGGAGAAATCAATGCATACCATTTTAAATGAGTTTCGAATTCATTTTTAAATTTCATGAAAATTAATGGATCAATTGAATATTGATGAAATTTATCTTTTCTTATCACTAATAATCCTATTGGGAAATCGTAGTGTGTCGTTTTAGTATTTAAAATTTGAAAAAAGTCTTCTGTAGCTAAATGAATATCAGGATCTATAAAGAGTTCTATATGGTTTGCATATAGTCTCATTGTACAATTATTTAAAACAACTTTTTTCATATAAAAACAAAAACCCCATATTTAATATATGGGGTTTGTTCTAATAAATTTAATGAAAATATTTAAGATCCTTCAGTTTTAGCTTCAGATTTTTTCAATTTAATAGTTAATTCAGACTTTTCTTTATCTAAATCCATCACCACTTGATCACCTTCTTCAATCTTAGAAGTGATAATTTCTTCAGCTAAAGCATCTTCAACATATTTTTGAATTGCTCTTTTTAAAGGTCTTGCTCCGTATTGCTGATCGAAACCTTTATCTGAAATAAAATCCTTAGCTTCTTTAGTCAATTCTAAATCGTAACCAAGATCTTTAATTCTTACAAATAGTTTTTCTAATTCGATATCGATGATCTTGTGAATATCTTCTCTTTCTAAAGCGTTGAAAATAACAACATCGTCGATTCTATTTAAAAATTCCGGTGCAAATGCTTTTTTAAGCGCATTTTCAATTACACCTCGAGCATTAGCATCTGCCTGATTTTTCTGAGACTGGGTACCAAAACCAACTCCTTGACCAAAGTCTTTTAGTTTTCTGGCTCCGATATTAGAAGTCATAATGATGATTGTGTTTCTAAAATCGATCTTGCGACCTAAACTATCGGTTAAATATCCATCATCTAAGACTTGTAAGAGCATATTGAAGACATCTGGGTGAGCCTTTTCAACCTCGTCTAATAAAACTACCGCGTAAGGCTTACGTCTAACTTTCTCGGTTAATTGACCACCTTCTTCGTAACCAACATACCCAGGAGGCGCTCCAACTAATCTAGAGATGGCAAATTTCTCCATATATTCACTCATATCGATTCTAATGAGTGTGTCTTCATTATCAAATAATTCTTTAGCAAGAATTTTTGCTAATTGCGTTTTACCAACACCGGTTTGACCTAAGAAAATAAACGAACCAATTGGTTTGTTAGGATCTTTAAGTCCTGCACGATTACGTTGTATTGCTTTTACGACTTTATTTACCGCTTCATCTTGACCAATTACTTTACCTTTTATTAGTTCTGGTAATTTGGCCAATTTGTTGCTTTCTGTTTGCGCAATTCTATTTACAGGAATACCTGTCATCATTG